>OGWY01000406.1_pt1 | contig 35839 bp, 43 predicted proteins | sample 1576121 | NCBI WGS metagenome assembly OGWY01 (sample SAMEA3541543, study PRJEB24748) | human gut metagenome | biome: human gut; feature: human-associated habitat; material: faeces | place: China | collected 2012 | reverse complement strand
TCTTTTAGTGTACGCACACCACCATAAATCCAAAATATTTTTAAAAGTTTTCTTACTATATAATAATGGATTTTTATTATAGTTATATAAAGCTTCTTGGGCTTCTCTCTTTGTAGCAAATGTACCTATAGATTTTCTAATTTGTTTACCATCACTAGAAAACTCTATTGTAGCTCTAACATACCATGGTTTTCTTCTTTTTCCCTTTAATTTAGAAATAGAACCACTTCCGTTTGAATTTTTCATATAATTTCCTCCTAATTTATTAAAATAAAAAAGAGGGATATTTCACAATAATATGATACCCTCTTTAATTAAATTTATCAATCACAATTTGGATAAACTTCGTGAAATAATTTTTTACTAACTTTTCCAGATGAGATACATTCTTTATGGATCCCTTTTCTAATTGCCATATGATTAATTTCTTTAATTTTTCTATAAGCTGTAGATATCGAGACATTTAACATTATGCTTACCTCATCAACAGTATAGACTAAACATTTTATTTCCATAGTATATATTCCCCTTTTTATTCATAATTTTCTTTTCTAAATGCTCGAAAATGACCAGAATAAACCTTTTTGAGTTCCATAACCATTGTTGGATTCAACCAAACCCCTTGCAAATGATATTTATTTTCGAATTCTTTCTCACCTATAGCATGGAATAAATTATGATGTTCTCTACAAAGACTTATAAATCTTGTTTTAAGACCATCATCAAATTCATATCCACCTATTGAATTAACATTGTCCCAGTGATGCAAATCTGCCTCAACTCTTCCACAGACAGCACATACTTTATTTCTAAGGCAAGCAATAGTATAACGTTGTATGTCAGGACAAATCTCTCTAGCACCTCTTAATCTTTTATTAGGGCCTTTTCCTATATGTAAAATCAAGTTATATCCTTGATGTATACTCCACTCGATTATCCAACTGATAAAATCAGTCGCTATATCTTTACTAGCACAATTCCTTTTATTTGGAGATATTGAAAAGTATTCTATTTTTTTCTCAGAACAGTATTTATTTTGAAGAATTTCTCTTAACTCTTCTTTTGTATATCCTATTAGCTCTCCGAGATCCTTAAATATACACCAAAGAATTTTCATTTGTTCATCACTTATAGTGTCTACTTTTTTAATCTCTATACCTTTGCTAAGTTTAGAGTGTAGCTTTTTTAATTCAGCTACACTCATATTTTCATTAACTTCTAATATTGCTCTATCATTTTCAAATATTAATCGATACATTATTATCACCCTATAGGATGTTTACTGTTTCCATATTATCTTTTTTAGTTTCTAATATATCTGCAGTTTCTTTCATAATATCTTTTAGGTCTTCAGGAATTGGATGTTTATCTATAATTTCTGATATTCCAGGTTGAGTATTCTCTAATTCACCAACATCATACATACCTTGAAGTTCTTCAATAAAAGCTTCTCTTAAAGCTTGTGCCTTAGCCACTTTTGTAATCATAGTTACAGGCCTATTTGACCATTGTGAGTTTGTTTTGCCATCTTTAGTTTTACCAATATATTCTTCAAAGTTTACCTCTGCTACAGCTGGATAGTCCCAATCTTTTCTATAAACTTCACACCATGCACCAACTAAAATTTCACCTTGCAGTAAAATCGTGTGCTCTCTTTTTGCAAATTCTCCATTTTTGTCTAAAACAAATATTCCGACTTTTTTACCTTTATAGTTTTGATTTTTGATAGCTCTTCTTTCTAAAACATCTTTAGAAACTACCATTGTTGCTGGAGAATTATCACCATATTTTATTAAAAATACATCTTTAACAAACGGATTTAATTTTCTAGCTTGGCATAATCCTAAGAAGTATAAAATTTCTTGGTCTGTAACTTTTCCGTTTCCATTAACTAAACTATTTCTAATTATGCTAGGTGATAATTTTATATCTTGTCCATCTACTGTAAATGTAACTATTCCTTTTTCATTTTGTGTTTCTATTAAGCTGTTTCCAACTGTTCCGTTCATGATACCCCTCCAATTATTTTATATTTTGTGATTTAACTGTATATTTAATTCCATTAGTTTTTAACCAAGCAGACATTTCTTTAGCTAATACTACTGGTATTCCATCAATGCTAAATTCTGCATAAAATAACTTCTCTTCTTTAATTTCTTCTTTTTTAGGTTCTTTTATAATCTCTTTTACATCTTCTAGAACTTCTACAATCTCTTCTTTTTCAAGTTCGGCTTGTGCTTTTTCAAACTCTCTTTTTTTAATTTCTTCTAACTTTTCATCTTGCTGCTTCTTTGCTCTATTACCACTTTCTTTTATCTCTTCAGAAATTTCCTCAAGAGAAGAGCTTTTAAGATATTCAAAATTTTTAGGATCTAAGTGTATTTCTAGTTCAAGTAATTCACTAATATTTTTACAAGTACCTACGATTAACTTTTTCTTTTCTTCAAGAGCTTTTTCCTCGGCTTCTCTCCCAAGTAAAATTTCATCCATTTGCTTGAATATTCCAGTTATATGCTCTGCAAGCTTCATTCCTATATTTCCAGTTGGAGTATAGCTGCTTTTATTTGTATAAATAGCATCACTATAAACAAACATGTTTTGAAACTCTATATATTTAATATTTTCTTCTAGTTTTTTATCTATATAAGTCTTAACTTTTGATAATCTGCTTTCTTTTTCTTTCTCTTCAAAACTTTTTATTTGAGAATCTATAGATTCAGCTATCGCTTTAGACCTTTTCTCAGCATCTTTCATAAAGTCTTCAAAACTTTTTATTGGAGCTGTGACTTCTGCAATAATATTCTTTCTATAAGTTGATAAGTCTTTAGCAAGGCTATTTAATTTAGCTCTTTCTTCCTTTGCTGCTTGAACTTGTTCTTCTGTAAAAACAAGGTTTAAATATTTTTTTTCTATTCTTTTTAAACTTTCCTCAATCTCTTCTCTATTAAATTTAATTACTCCTTGTTGCTCAACTAATGCTTTAACTTCCATCTTATCCCTCCAAAATTTAGATATTTATTTTAAAATTAAATTCGTTCCATTCATTTTTCTGTATTTTTTTCCAAAATTTTTCTACTTCATTTTCTACAAAAGTTATCTCTTCTTCGTTTCTGACAATTGTGTGCTCTATAAGGTGGCGTCTAGGTGGATTATCTCTATAAGCTCTAACTTCAACTGCAGCAAACAAAGTAAATTTTTTAAGTCCTGTTACAGCCATGTAATAAACTATTTGACTGTAATATGTATCTGGTATCTTGCTTTTCCATTCAGATAAGTTGTTAACGCATGCTGTTTTAATCTCTAATCCCTCTGTTAGATCCTCAGAAATACCATCTAGATTTGCTAGCATCCAAGGCTTATCTATTCTTTTGAATGTAACATCAGGAGAAAAAAACTTCTTTTCTGGATTATAGATATTACATAGTTCCATCAGATGTTTTTCTGCTTTTTTTCCTCTAATAACCGCTTCGTTTTCTGATAAATCAGCTGGGGCTCTTCGATTAGTTTTTTCTAAGAATAAAGTGTAATCAGTTTTGTATTTATTTATTCCAAGAATTGTTCCGACATCAGAACCGCCAATGCCACTACTTCTTATTTCTAACCATTCTTTTTCATCTTTGAATGTTAGAAGGTCCATCTTTTCTAAATCTTTCATTTTCAACTGCTCTCTTAAAAAATCGATATTCATAGTCTATCGTCTCCTTTTTAGTTTTTAATCAGTCCTACAAATAAATTTTGTAGAACTTGTTAAAGACTAAATATTTATTAAATCCTTCACTTTATTAGTTTTATAATCATATTCAACATCTATATGTGTCTTGCAATCTCCACACATAAAGAACTTCATATTCTTTTGATTTGTAACAGCAACAATCTTTTTTCCACAATCTGGACAAATAACTTCTAGTATGATTTCCTCTTCAAAACTCTGTTCTTTTCCACATGTTCTACATTTAACTTCATCATTTGTAGTTATTCCAACTTTATTACAACATATAAAATGTTTAAGTTTTGGTAGTCTATAACTTGGATGTCTCTTAACATCTGATTTTGGAGTTGGGATCACTTCTTTTAAAGGTGTTTGAGCTTCTTCAATAGCTTTCTTTACATCTTCATCGGTAGCATTTCTAATTACAACTCCTTCAAGTTGTGCTTCATCTACTGCTAAATCTTTTACTGATAAATCACCTGTTGCAACTCCAATAATACTCATTAAGTCTTGACCACTAATATCTATTCCACTAATCACAATTGAAAGCTCCCTAGAAGTATCACCACAACTCTCATTTTTAATAATTTCAATCTTCTTATCCATCTTATCCTCCTGTTTTTTTAAGTCTTGATTACATGCTTAACAGCTGGGGGATAGCTTTTTCACTGGGGGGATAGTGAGTTAAGCATGTAATTAAAACCTAAACGGTTGTGAGCCTTTTATTTCAAAAGACTCACTGTATAGCTAGTACCTTCTTCTTTATAATCTTCTCTCATATCTAATAAACAATCATCACACAAGTTCATATGCCATCCCTTCATAAAATCATCTGTGAGTATCCATTTGGCTTTATGCTCTCCGCACTCACACATAATGTCATTCTTATCTTCAAACGGCTTTAAACTGCTAACCAATAAGTTTGTTTCAACTTCTAAAAGTTCTATTCCTAACATTTATTCCTCCTCTAATGTGCAAAACTCAGTTCCGTATCTTTCACATTCATAATTACAGTTTCCGTTTAGCCCTTCATCAAAACACCATTGCTCTGCTTCTTCTGTTTGGAATGCTATATATGGACATTCAATACTTCCACATTGAGATCTAAAATCACAAATTCCATTCATATCACAACCTAACATTTCATTTCCTCCTACATAATTCTCATTATTATTACTTCAACAGTAAGTACCATTAATCCAATTATTGTTAATTCAACTATTACTTTCATTAAACACCCCACATTCTTGCACAAACTTCCAGTCTTGCTAAACATTCGTTATAAGTACCAACTAATATGATTCCATTAACTTCAAATTTCCATAATCCGTTTTTTAGATTTTTAATAGTCACACTAGACCTCCTTTTTTTATAATGTTTTATACAAAATGTACAAGAAATTACAAAAAAATATAATGCTTTGAATGATTTATATTTTTATTATACAAAATGTATAAGTAAAAGTAAAGATTTTTTTTACAAAATGTACAAAAAAATATATAATCTTTACATAAGGTCAAAAAGGAGTGAAATTAATATGAATTTATTTGGAAACTATTTAAAAGAGTTTTTGGAAAAAAAAGAATATAAATTAGAATATGCAGCTGATGAAATTGGTGTTTCTTTTGGATTATTGGGACATTACATAAATGGAAGAAGAAGCCCTTCATATAAATTTTTAGAAAAATTTTTTAAAGCATTTAATATAAGTCAACTAGATCAAAAAAGAATAATGGAACTAGTAGAAATTGATAAAATGCCTGAAGAGTTAAAAAAAATAAGAGTAAATAATGAAAAAAAACAATCTATTCCTAATGGAAAAAAAATAGCGGAAGAAGATTTTATTGAAATGCCAGTAAAGGCTAAAGCTTCAGCAGGTAATGGATACATTAATTTTGAAGATACAGTGTACACAAGATTAATTAGGAAAGGAGCATTTTCACAAGAGTGCTATTTGATAGAGGTTACAGGAAATTCTATGGAGCCACTAATACAAGATGGTGCTTTAGTTGTAGTAGATCCACATCAAATTGATTATGTAGCAAATAAGATATATGTTGTAAAAGTTGGAGAAGAAACTTTTATAAAAAGAGTACTTATAAAAGAGGAAGCTCAGGTAATGATATTAAAAAGTGTAAATACAGACTACGATGATGTTTATATCGCAGGAAAAGAATTAGAAAATGTAAAGTTGTTAGGAAGAGCAATAAAGTTCGTTTATGAAGGAAATTTATAAAAGAATAAAAAAATGAAAAATAAAATAAAAATTATAGTATAATTTTATAGAAAAGAAAAATAAAAGGAGAGAAAAATGAGTATAACACAGGCTACAGCGCAATTAAAAGGTTATTTAATGCAAGAATATCATGGTATTTACTTTTTCTTTCATAATGAAAACTATAAAAAAATAAAAAATATAAAGCTTGAAGCAAAGTTAGAAGATATAGAAATAGAATATTTGGATAATAGTAAAGATTATATTCAAGTAAAAACTACTGAAAATATAGGAGATGTGAAATTTCATAGCGCTGCTTTTAAAAAAGGAATGGGAACACTAGAGAATGCTTATGTTAAATCGTTAGAAGAGGGAGTTTCAATTAATAGAATTATTTATGCAAATAACATGATAAATCAAGGTGTTCCAAGAATAACTGAAAAAATAAAGAATGGATTAGAGGAAAATTTTATATTGCCATTTTTAAGTTTGTCAGAAGAAGAGAGAGAAAAATTATGCAGCTATTTAGAAAATGATATAGATGGAGATTTTAAAAGTAAGCTACATATATCTAGAGTTGACGATAGCTATTATTTACAACCAACTAAAGTATTAAGAGAGTTGGAGATTTTTTTAGATAAATTAGAATTAAAAATTGTGAAAGAAAATTTGTTTAATAATTTAAAAGTTTTATTTTTAGAGAATGGTATTAAAAGAAAAGAAGTCATAACTCCAAAAAGAGTAGCGTGGATTTTTTTGAAGAGAGTTTCAACATCTTATAATATATTGACAAAATTTGATGATATATTTAATGAAGAGCTAGATGAAATTGGATATTGTGACGGAATAGAGGATTTATTAACTGAAGAAAGTCTTTTAAGTATGATAGAAGAAAATTCGGATTATATTGAAATATATCAACATTATGAAGCGATTGAAATTAGATTTGAAATATTAAATGGAAAAATAAAGAAATCAAATAGAAAAAAATTTATTTTACAAGGAGCAAAAGAATTTTTAGATAAAAATTATTTATTTTTAGAAGAAAAATATACTAGTGAAGAAAAAATGTTAATATATGCAGTTTTATTCTTTTTTGTTGGCAAAAAAAAGAAGGAAAATCGAAAAATATATAATGAATTTCTTTTAAATGAAAAATAAGGAGGTGGGATAATGAAATTAAAAATAAAAAAACTTACAGTTGAATTTTCAGAACGAGATAAAGAGACACAAATTAGAATGTTTCCAAAAGAAGAAACAAGTACGGTTAGTTACGAATTTAAAGAAAAAGTTTTAATTACTAGTGAAGGAGAACATAGCAAAGGTAAAACATCTTTAGTAAGATTTATATTATATGCGTTAGGTTATCCTATTTCTCAAACTGATGGAATGGAATACTATCGTTTCAGAACGAGAATGGTTATAGAGGTTGACAAAAAAGAATATCTTTTGACAAGAGATGGAGAAAGCCAATTCATTGATGGAATATTATTTGATGGAAAAGTAAGAAATAGAAACAGATTAGAAAATATTCCAATGATAAATAATATTTTAAATATTAAAGATTTTAATATTGCAAAATCCTTAATTGGATGTTTTTATATAGACCAAGAGAAAGGTTGGTCTTTATTAAATAGAGGGTTTGTTGTTGGAAAAATGTATTTTGGTATAGAAGAATTTTTAGGTTCTCTATTTAAAGTTCATGAATTTGATAAAATATTAATAGAAAAACAAGAATTAGAGGAGCAAAAAGATAAGTTAGCATTAATAACAAAAATAAAGGAAGAAACAGAAATATATAGAGAACAGGCAGAGAATATTTCAGAACAAAATAAAAAATATGCATTAATAAAAGAATTAGAAGAGCAAAAAAGCGAGTTAGATTATAAAATTTTTAAAAAAAGAAAAGAAATAAGTAAAAATGAATTATTATTAGAACAAAATGAAAAATTTATTAAAGCAATTGAAAATATGAATATTGTATTAACAATTGAAAATAAAAATGTAATAGTAACAAGAGAAAATATTAAAGATTATGATTTTAATAAAGACATTATAGAATTAAAATTAAATGAATTAAAACTAGAACTAGAAGATTTAGAGAAAGAGAGAATTAAAAAGAGAAGAGAACTTTTTAAGATAAGACAAAGTTTTTCAGAAAAAGAAACAGAATATGAAGTTAAAAATATTTTAAATGATTTAGGAAAAATAAAAATAGATGATACCATCATAAATATTGTAAAAAATAATAATACACAGAAAACAAAGGAAAATAATAAGAAAATAAGAGATTCGATAAGTGACCATGTAACAGAGTTATGGGAAATAATGAAGCCAATTTTAGAAGATTTGGAAGTTGCATCAGAATATATGGAAGAGGAAACTGTATTAAAAAATAAATTAAAAGGGCTTAGTGGAATGCAATTACACAAATTAACCTTGGGATACAAAATCGCATTAAATATATTAGTAAAAAATAAATTGAATTTAATTTTACCATTTATTATAGATTCACCTAGAAGTGGAGAGGCAAATGAAGAAATATCTTCATTAATGTTAAACGTATGTTTTAAATATCTAAAACATAATCAAATAATAGTTTCCTCAGTTTATTCAAAATATTCTTTAAATGAAAAAATAAACAAAATTTATATGCAAGAAGGAGTATTAAAAAGTATTGAAAAATTTTTGAAAAGAAAAAAAAGTAACGAGTAAAGTTACTTTTTTTTTCTTGCTTCTCGTAAGTAAAGTTTTGTTTGATTATGCGCTTCAACTAATAGATTGTATAAATCAGTTTGTAAAAGGGTATTTTCTAACAAATCAGGAACTTCAAATTTTAAATCTCTTAAAGAATAATTTGCAGTAAAAATAATATTTTTTGGTTCAATATTAGTTGTATCATAAGTAGATAATTTAAAAAAATTTATATTAAATTTATTAATTAAAATATTTTCTAAATTTTCTCTAAAAAGAAGATACTCTTGTTTAATATACCTTTTATTTGTAAAACCAACTTTTGAAGCTAAAGAGATAATATCATCACTATTTAGAGGCAACTTGTTCCAAATTTTAAATTTAGTATAATAATAAGTTTCGTCGGGAAAAGTATGAATAATTTTTTCGATTAGATTCTTTGATTTTCTAGCAAAAGCATAAGAAAGCAAGGAATTTAAGCTATAGTTTTGAAAAGAGGAGTTATCGTATACTTTTCTTAATTCGATTATCATATCAAAGGCATCAGTTCTATTCTCTAAAAATAAGAATCTTTCAAGACCATAATAAAAAATAAAAACGTAACCGATACAAATTTCACTATTTTTTAAAGGATTTGTTAGCCATTTTAAATAAATTCCTTTTTCTTCAGGTGCAAGAGAGCGATAACTAGGAAAATATCCGATTTCGTCTAATGGAGTCACTGAAGATGCGATATTAACAGAAGAAGATACAGAAATAAGACTAGGCTCTTCAGGTGCAAAGCTAGAAGTGATAGTTATTTCTAAATCTTCATATGTAAAATTAAATTTATCTTCATTATTATAAAAAAAATTTTTTAAAGGCCCATCTTCAAACCATAAAAGAGATATAATGTGTTTGGGTATATTAAAATTTTCAGAAATAGGAGAAATACTAAAAGAACTATAAGAAATATCAGTCTCTTTGTTGGCAGAACTTTTAATATTTTTTAAAGATAATTCTTTTTTTATTTTTTTATTTTCATCATAGTTTTTAATTGTTTTTGAAGCGAAAATTTTTTTTATTAAATTAAACATAAGTCCTCCAAGTTTAGAATAATGTTTATTAAAGATTTAGAATAGCTTCTTTTTCTAAATCAAAAGAATTTACATTATCTTCTTTTATTTTTTTATTATTTTCCTTTTCAATTGCTAAAGTTTGTCGATACTGTTCTGCATTAGCTAAATGAGTAAAGATGACATTGGCTTTATATTCTTTAGCAATCTCTTCAATTTCTTTAAGACTAATTTTAAAAAATTCTCTTCGATCATTAATTTTATTCACTCTATATTCATAAAAAGCTTTATGAAGAATGTTTTCCAGTTCAGGAGCATTTTCACTATAAATCATAGCATGGACATCAAAGTTAAATGGAACAGAAGCATTTCCTAATTCATTGATTCTATCCATAGGTTCAAGTCTACGAGTCATTCCAATTTTATATACATTTTCTCCAAAAGAACCAATATTTGAAATAATATATACATGGCCTGCTTTAGTTAGTTGAGCCATAGAGGTAGCTCTTTTTCCTTGTTCAATAGCATTGTTTAACTCTTCCTTTAATTTTTCTATTTGAGAATTTAAAGTTTCTAGTTCTTTTCCATGAGCTTTAGATAATTTTTCTTTAGCTTTTTCAAGAGCTTTTTGTGCTCGTTCTTCTTCTTTTTTAGCTTCTAATTGCGCTTTTTCAAATTCTCTTTGCGCTCGTTCTTCTTCCCTCATTTGCTCTCTGATTTGACGTTGCTCTTCTTTTTCTTCTTGAAGTTTTTCAGCGAGTTCATAATTTAAATCAAGTTCTTTTAATTTTAGATTAAGATATTCTGTTGAAATATAACAACGATTAACTTGATTTAATTTATTAATAGTATCAAAGGCTTTAGTTATTCTATTTTCCATAACTTTAATATTGTTATATTTAACTTTAGCAATAGCAGAATCAGCTTCTCCGTTGAATGCTCTTAACATTAATTTAAGATTATCTTTGGTCATTTTTTTTCCTTTAGACTTAGAATTTTCTACAGTCCATTCAGTAGTGCAATATGCTGCAGTTTCATTTTTTATCATTTCTTTTTGTTGTAAATTAACATTGTTTATTGCTTTTTTATACTCATCAGAGTTTTCATAATAATATTTTGGTTTGTAAAAGCTGAATTCTTGTAAACTTTGATCTTCTTCGAGTAAAGAAATATCTTCAATAAGTTGTTTTTTTATATCAATTAATTTTAAAGATTTTTCTTTTTCTGAATTCATTTCTTTTTTTAAATTTTCAACATCTTTGAGTAAAGCTTTTTTTTCGTTATCAATATCACTTATTCCATCGAGACGATTTTCTAAATCCTTAATTTTTTTATTTGAAGTAAGAAAAATGTAAATGACTATAGCGATAAAAATTAGTGAAATAAAAAGTATAAACATAAAAAACCTCCTATATTGAATAAGTTATCAATAAGATATTACAATATAAAAAAAATAAAGTCAAAAAAAGTTAAAAAAAACTTTACACTAAACTATACATTTTGTATAATAAGTTTGAGGTGATTTCTTTGGATTTGAAAAAATTATTATGTGAAAAAGGAATTAAGCAAATAGATTTAGCAAAAAAATTAAAGATATCAAGGCAAAGCTTAAGATATAAAATAAAATCTTGGGAAGAGAGAAGAAAAGGATTTTCAATTGATGAACTTATTATCGTCGCTGAGATAATCGGAGAAACATTAAATTTTTTTATATAGCTGTTATACAAAAAGTATAAAAACTGTCGCAAATTGACATAAAGAAAAGAATTATACTTAAGTTCTTTCGATTGGATTATTTTGTATGAGCTTTGGGACAACAAAAAGTACAACCGTCAGCAAGAGGCCACCCGTTGTTTTTAGCATAAATTTTAGCTGCATTGTCATTTTCAAAAGAACCTAAAAATGACATGTTTTCTAATTTTGGTAAGTGTTCACAATAATCAGTAATATTATGAATTTCATTATTTCCTCTATCATCTTTGTTTTTATTAATTATATAAATATCCACTATTCACCCCCTAGTAAGTATTTCCTTGGCCAAGGTAGTACGAGTATACCTCATGATAGGGGAGGAAATCAACAAAGATAAAAAAATAACTAACTTATATAGGATTTATTTAAAGCTTATAGTGTGGGCTTTGGGGAGGTGGAGTAATGAAAAAAATAGCAAAATCAATAAATTTTACTCAAGTTATTGAAGTAGAATTTGAAATAATTGATGAAAAATGTCCAATGCCTGTAAGAGTTGTAAAACAATATCAGACATTGGAAGGAAAAATAATAGGGATAATTGACCCCATGGATAATTATTCATTGGTAAATATTGAATACAGTTATAAGAAATAAAATTATTTCTTTTTTAAAGAGGAAGCATCGATGAAAATTAATTCATAATTAATGAAAGAGTATAGAGCAACAATAAAGTTTTTCATATCTTGAGTATCTCTATCAAGATGTTTACGAGAATAATGTGTCTCATCGTTTCCAAGCCAAAGAGAAGCAGTTGCTAAAGTTCTAATACGATCATTATCGATTAAGTTTATTGCTTGTTGCAAGGGTAATTTAGTAATTTCTTCTTTTGGTTTGGAAAGTATTTCTATTAAAAAATCTTTTATTAAGAATTCAATTGATTTTCTAAATCCCATGCCTGAAATTTCAAAAAGCTTATTAGTTTCTGCAGTAAGTGCCTGTGAATAGATTTCAAAAAATTTGGGAGAAAAAATTTTAATTTTTTCAGGGACTTCCTTATCAATAATTTTATTAATAGAATATCCAATTGGATAAGCAGTTTTATTATCGAAAGATTTAAAAATTTCAATAAAAAATTCTGAACAATGTGGACAAGAAAAAATGACACCAAAAGTATAAAAATCTGTATTTGCTTTAAAATCACTATGAGCTTCGATTCTTGAAGAAATAAAATAATTACAGTGAGGACATATATTTGGCTTTGTTATTATTAAACTAATAGATTCATTATAGTTTCCAGAAGAACTATAAAAAGTTATCTCTTCTTCACGATTAGATATAAACATGGGTTTTCCTCCTTTTTAAATTTTTATAATGTACAAATATTATAACTTTAAAAAGAGATATATACAATACTTATACTCAGTAGGTATTAATTGATACTTTTGACTTCTAGCCAAGTAAATCTAGGGATATTGAACGTAGCAATTGAATGAAAAGTGATTTTTGCTTTATTTAGGCTCTTCATATATAGCCAACGTAACTAAGTATGGAGGATCAAAATAAAATAAAATAAAATAAAAAGAGGTTACGTTGGCATGTGACCTCAATAGGAGGAACAAAATGAAAGTGATAAGAAGAGAAGATTTAGAAAATATTAATTATTATCAAGTTCCAAAATGGTTGATGGATTTATTTGTAGGTGGGAAAATATCTCAAGGTGGATTTAAAGCATATGTTTTGATGTATGATCGTTTAAGACTTTCATCGAAAAAAGGTTGGATAGATAAAACTGGAGAGGTTTATATAAGATATTCATATGATGAGATGCAATCAGATTTAGATTGCTCTAGACAAACTGTGTCTAATAATTTGAAAGATCTTGAGAATCTAGGATTAATAAATAAAAAAAGAGGGTTTAATTCAAGTTCAATATTTTATCTAAACATATATTCTAATAGTTTAGAAAACTTTACTAGTAAAGAAGATTGTACTAGTCTAGAAAATTTAGACGACTGTGAGTCTATAAAATTAGACTACAGTAGTCTAGAAAACTTAGACGCTAGTAAGAATAACTTTAGTAAGAATAATCTAATAAGAACTACTACTATCCAAGATAACATAACTTATAAAGAACAAGATATTAATCAATCTAAAAAAAATAGTAGTAGTTCTTTTGAAAAAAATATAAAAGAAATTAAGAATTATTTACTTGAAAATGTAAAAGACATACCAACTTGTAAAAATATTATGTTCTTAGTTGAAAATATTGGACTATCTCTTGAAAGAATCAAAGAGGTTGTTAATTATGCAACTAAATCTCAAAAAGGAATTGGTTTTATTTATAAGGCTTTAGAGGAGAATTGGACATTTAAGGATATAACAAACTCAACTGAAAAGAAAACTAGTACTACATCTACAGCAAGAGGGCATAAGTTTAATTCTGAAGCTATAGATAGCACAATAGAAGCTAAGGAAGCTAAAGAAGAGTATACAGCTAAAATTGATAGATTGCAGGAAATATATCAAGCTTTAAGTGATGCAGAAAAGAAAAAAATTGATGATGAAGCATACCGATTAGCTGTAGAGCAATATGGGCCAGCTATTGCTAAAGTTATGGTTAGAGCTAAAACTAAATTTGAGATTTTAGAGAAGCATCATCTATTGGAAAAAGGAGCTTAGTTATATTTTAATAAAAATATTAGTAGAATAAATCTAAAGAAATGAAAAAAGCCTCTTAGTTTTGACACTAAAAAGCTTTTTTCTCTACTAAATTCTATAATTAAAACAGAGTAAGATAATATTTAAATACCACATAAATCTAAAGAAATCAAATTTTTTAGGAGGACGTTTTATGAAATTTAATTGGATTTTAAAATCTCATCATAAAATGTGTTTAGATGATGGATTAATAATTAGAAATTGTAGAGATAATGATTATGCTATGTTAAAAGATGAAAAAGAGAACTATAGTTTGTTTGAGATTAATTGTGTTGATGGAAATGAAGAATGGATTAGAGTAGCTTCAAGTAAAAATTTTAATAATTTTAAAAGAAAAGTTAGTGATGTATTAGGAGAAGAGGTATGAAAGAGATAGAAATACAATCAAGTATAATACAATATTTACAAATTTTAGAGAATCAAAATAAAATATTTTTTCAAAGAATAAATAATATTCCTGTGTATGACTCCAAGCATAAGAAATATAGAAGTATGGTTAAAGGAGGGAAAAAAGGGTTTCCAGATATATTAATTTTAACTGCTGGGAAAATAATTGGTCTTGAAGTTAAAAGTGAAACTGGAAAGCAAAGCAAAGAACAAAAGGAGATAGAAAAGAAATTTAAACAACATGGCCAGGAATACTTTGTTGTTAGATCGTTACAGGAAGTTATTGCAATTTTATCAGAAGGATCTGAATATATTTAACTTTATTTCTTTGAAGAGGAATTTAATTTTAATTGAGAGGTGAGAATCATGAAGGTATATAACTCTGAGAATATAGATATATATACGGATGATGATAGTGTGTTTGCTCATAGAGATACGAGTGAGGCACATAAGGAAAGAATAAGGATAAAAAATGCTGTTATGGAGACATTAATGAAGAGTTCTGGTATAGCCTTTGGAAAAAGAGAGAAAGAATACTGGGAGCTATATAAAACAGGAATGAGTAACAAGGATATTTCACAGATTTTAGGAGTGTCAGAAAGCGCTTGTAGAAGTTTGAAGCTGAGAGCTTCTAAGAAAATAAGTACCCTAGCTAGAGAATTAAGGGAGAAAATAGAGTGACTAAAGAAAGGGTTGCGTTGCATTTGGGTGCAACGTTTTTTTTATTTATGAAAAAGACGAAAGGAGGGGGAGAACTTTATGAAAGGTTTGCAAATTAAAATAAACAAGTTGAGCAAAGCTTTTGAAATGAAAAATTATGTTGTGTTTGTGAATAGCGTTCAAAATTACTCTAGCGAAGTAAGAAAAACTTTCACATTTTATTCAGTAACAATAACTACTCCAGAGAATATAGAGCGCAGAAGAGAATTAAGAATTAAAAGAAGCAGTATAAAAAAAACTATAGAACAATTAGAAAAAAGTTTAGAGGTTTGTGAATCAAAAGAAGTTAGCGCGGATATTAAATCTCAAATAAGAAAATTAGAAAAAAGACTGAAAAATATTAATGTAGAACTTAGATTTAGTGCTCCTCCTAGATGGGAGTTTTCTTCTAAAGTAAAAATATTATTATTGCTAGTTGAAATGTATAAAAAAATTTGTGAAAGGGAGTTGAGAAAAAATGAAAGAAAATAAATTAACTCCAAAACAAAAAGCATTTGCAGATTATTATATACAATCTGGAAACGCAACAGATGCAGCAATAAAAGCTGGATATAATAAAAAAACAGCTAAGCAAACAGGATATGAAAACCTTACAAAACCTTACATAAAATCATATATAGAAAAACGGATGAAAGAAATAGAATCTGATAGGATAGCTACAGCGGAGGAAGTGATGAAATTTTTAACATCAGTTATGAGAGGAGAAGTTAAAGATCAATTCGAATTAGATCCTTCTTTGCAAGATAGATTAAAAGCTTCAGATATGCTGGCCAAGAGATTTGGATTATATACTAAAGATGTTGACTCTGAACTAAAAGAAAAATCTAGAAAAATCTTACAAGTAAAGGTGATAAAGAATGCTAGATGATGAAATTGGAGTTAGAGAAGTTACCATGACAGAACATTTTGCTGAGATGTTTACAGATGATGATTTTGATATCCTCTTACTCATAGGTGGATATGGTAGTGGAAAAAGTTTTACAGGGTTTCTTAAAACAGCTATAAAAGCAACTATGGAAAAAAGGAAAATACTTGTTGTTAGAAAGGTTTATTCAACTATAAAAGAAAGCTGTTATGAAGATTTAAAAGACGGATTGGAAATAGCTGGAGTTTTAGATGAATGGAAATTTATAAAATCTCCATTAGAAGCTAATCACTTAACAAATGGATCTAAAATAATTTTCAGAGGTTTGGATGATTGGAGGAAAATAAAGTCTATTAAAAATATAGATTATATTATAGTTGAGGAAGCTGACGAGATGACATTAGAAGACTTGAAAGAACTTAGAAAAAGATTGAGGGTAAAAGGCATAAAAAAGCACATAGTATTTATGTGTAATCCGGTTTCTAGAGCATCATCTATATACAGGATGTTTTTTACGAAAGATGAGGGATTTGGTTTTAATGAAGAGGAACTTTATAAAAATAGAAAGCTAAAAAAAATAGAAACCATACAATTAGAAGATGGAACAAAGGAAACTATAACCATAAAAGTTCATCACTCGATATACAAAGATAATCTATTTCTCCCTCCTACATTCATCTATGAGTTAGAGAGTGAAAAAGACCCTAGACTAAAAAGAATAGCTTGTGAGGGTAAATTTGGAGCAGATGGAGATTTAGTGCTGCACAATGCTGTGTTTGAAGAGAATGTATTTGAGAGATATATCCAAAATAAAATTTTCAAAGAGAATTATTACAGAGGTGTAGACTGGGGATACTCAAAATCTTATGCAACCGGGTTAAAAATGGCAGTAAATGAATCTCTGAATGAGCTCTATATTTATTGGGAATTTTATAATAGGAGAATGACAACTAGAGAGTTGGCCAAAGGCATGGAACCTCTTAAAGAGGATAACGTTAAGATATTTGGAGATAGTGCTTCAGCCCAGGCAAATGCAGATTTTAGAGATGAAGGATTCAGAATATTCCCGTGTGGAACTAAAGATAGAACGTATGGAGAGCAAATGCTTAGAAGTTTTTCTAGGATAGTTATAGACAAAGGGAGATGTCCGAAGACTAAAAAAGAGGTTGAAGAATGTATTTATAAAAAAGATAAATATGGGGAGATAATACCTGGAGAATACAATATAGATCCTCATAGTATAGATACCATGAAATATGGATTGAGTGACAGGAAATATGTACCACTGAAAGAGCGTAGAAAAGATAGAGGAAAATTTGTGGGAGCGTAGGAGGGAGAATAATGGCAGATAAAAAACTGATAGAGTCAGCAGTTATAAAGTTGTTCCATGGAGTTAGTCAAGAATCTAACAAATTGGATTTGGATACTATCAAGAGAATTGCTAAAGATATTGATATAAATTCAGCTCTAAATAAAATTGAGAGAAATGTAGCTGGAAGAGAAGTAATTATAAAAAGTGTTAGAGATGATAAGAATGAGTTAGACAAAGTGCAAGATATATTTAGAGATGTTAAATTCAACAGATTACTTAACTATATATTGAAGGCTAGAGTATTTGGAAATTATGCATTTGAAATAATCTATAATGAAGACTATACAGTTGATACTTTAATCCCTGTACCTAACGAATATGTGATCTATAATAATAGAGATAGGATGTGGCAGATTAAAATAGGAAATGCAACTCAAAACATAACTTTTGAAAAATTTTTATTGTGTATACATAAATGGGTTCCTAACAAAGTAGTAGGAGAAAGTATATTTGAGCCTTGTAATATAGCTTTTTTAGATAAAGAATTATACTCAACACAATTGAGAGGAATAGCTCAGAAATATGGAGATGTAATAGTTGTAGTTGCATATGATCCTGATGAGGATGATGATAAGATAAAGAAAAGAGCTGATAGCATAAAAGAAGCTAAAGGCAAGAATGTTATTATGGTTCCAGTAGAAAGAGGAGGGGCTAATCAACCCTCTCTGCAAGAATCTATGCATTTAGTTAAATTATCAGATTTAGATCCTGAGATATACACGATTTTAGCGGACAGAGAGAAGACTAAACTTATTCAAAATATATTAGGCTCAACTCTTACAATGGATGTTGGAAGAACAGGAACACAAGCATTAGGAACTATTCACATGGAAGCTGAAGAGCAAGTTGTTGAAGAGTGTTGCTCTTTTATATCGGATTGCTTGCAAAATCTACTAAAGAGTGTTTCAGAGCTTTGGGGATTTAATCATAAGGATTATTATTTTTCACTTGAAAAAAAGAGAGATAAGAAAGCTGATTTAGAAGTTGAAGAGAAAGAGGAAATCATAACACAAACTAAGATAAATAATATATCTGTTCTAGCTCAATCAGGAATAAAAGTTTCAGTTGATTATGTAGCAGAGTATCTCGGGATAGACAAAAAATATCTGAGTGAAGCACCAATAAATGTAGTTGAGTTTGCCAGGGGTGCGAACACTAGAAAGCATCCTAGACAGGCAGCTAAAATTTAGAGATAACCTTTTAGAAAGAGCAGAAAAATCGTTTTTAGAAAAATGGTCAAAAGATTTAAAATCACAAATGTTAAAGTGGTTCTCTAACCTCACAGAGTTGAAAATAAAGCCGCTGGTGTTAAACTTCGACACTTTTATCGAACAAGCAACCTTGATTGAGATTTTAGCAAGAATAGGAGAGGGAAATAATGCAACAGAATTTGAAGAAGAAATAGATCCTTTTGAAATGAAATTTGATGAAGCTATAAAGTATGCCTTAAATAAAAAGCCAACTCTTTTTAATGAAATAGATGAAATAACTGACAAGGTGAAAAATAATTGTTTTTGGATAAAGAGATCTACTGAATTAACAGCAACAGAAAAAGTACTTAAAGAGCTTGAAAAATCACTTGAAAACGGTGGTACATTTAAAGAGTTTATGCAAGGCATTGATAGTGTGGTAGATAAAGTTGGAATGGGTATAAATGGTTGGTATGCATCTAATGTATATAGAACAAACATGATGACATTCTATAACTCTGGAATTTATAAGCAACAGATGGATAACATAACAGATAAACCATATCTACTTTATGATGGAATAGCAGATAATAGACAATCTAAAATATGTCAAGAGCTGAATGGTAAGGTGTATAAGGCTGATAACCCTATTTGGGAAAAAATATATCCTCCTAATCATTATGGATGTAGGTCTAGTGTTGTAGCTATCTCTAAAGAGGAAGCTGAAGAGTTTGGACTAGAGATTCTCTCTCCTACAAAAGCAGTAAAAGAAATTGATTTAGGAGGGTTTGATGGAAATCCTTATGATAGTTACTGGAAAAAAGTAGAAAAAAGTGTTAAAATAAAAGAAAGTAAAATAGCTAGAGAATTATTGAAGTTCAAACTTTTAGATGAGAAAACAAATAAAAAATTTGTAGATATTTTTGAAAAAGCTCCGGAATATATAAAAGAAAGTATTTATAAAACTTCAGGAGAAATAACGATATCTAAAGGTAATGGAAATTACTATTCTACATCTAAAGATAAAATAACTTTAACAGATTTAGGTTATAATAAAAGGACCATCGCACATGAGTATGGGCATTATGTCGATAATAAGTTAAATGCACTGACAGGAGGTTCTAAATTTAAATATTTATCATCTCCAGGAGCAAATGAATATAATTTAGAATATTGTGATACTATAGAAAAATTAATGAACTCTATGAAAGGTATAAAAGGAAAGAAGTTGAGATTGAAAATAAAAGAAGAAGCTATAGAGAGTTTTGGAAAAGAGAAACTAAGAAATAGGGAGTATGGAGCTTTTCAAGATATATTTGATGGCTTGACGAAATCTAAGGCAACTTTATATTATGGTCACGGAGAAACTTATTGGAAAAGAAGTAATGATGAAGTTTATAATGAAACTTTTGCAAATCTTTTTGATTTATACACAAACTTAGAAACGACGGAATCCAGAGAACAAATAGAGTTTATAAAAGAATATTTTCCAAACTTAATAAATAGTTTTTTAGAGTTATTGAAAAAAGTTAATGGAGGTATAAAATGATTTATAGTGAGAAGTTTTTTATAAAAATAGAAGAATATAACGAACATTTTGAAGATTCGTTTCCTTTGATGTTATTGCCAGACTTAGAAGAGGAAGTTGTTGTGGAAAAAATAGATGAATGTTTATTGACAAATAAAAAAATACATAAAATTGTAGACTGGTTTGATGACTTCAACAATCCTGAAATACTTGGGTAATATATGGGTATAAAAATAGAAGGTGCAGAGGAACTTATATTTAAACTAAATAGGCTTCAAGAAAAAGCTAAAGACATGTCTCCGGCTATGAAAAAAATATCAGCTAGTATGGCTACTAAAATAAGAATGTGTTTCAAGAATGAAAGAGATCCCGAGGGCAACATCTGGACTAAATCTCATAGAGCTGAAAGAGATTTAGGAAAATCATTAGCTGATACAGGGAGATTAAAAGCTAGTATAAACTACAAATACACAGGAACAAGAGCAGCAGCAGGAACTAATGTTAAATACGCTAGAACAATGCACTTTGGAGCTAAAAAAGGGGAGTTTGGGAGTAATGCCGTTATTCAAAATGTTAATCCTTTTACAAGAACTAGAAAAAATAGGCAAGAGAGAGTAAAGGCACACACTAGAAAAAGAACTATTCCCTCTCCATGGGGTGATGTTCCAAGTAGAAAGTTTGTTGGAATGACTCAGCAGGATAGAGAAAGATATTTATTGATAATAAAAGAAGAATTAGAGAAGGCTTGAAAACCTTCTCTTTTTTTATTTTTTGAAAAAAATAAAAAATATTATATAGAACGTTGCATATTAATGCAACGCACAGACAATAGGTGAGAGATGGTATAGCGAGTATATCGATTAAAAAATCTCGAGGGTTGGTGGAGAGGGAAAATAACTTAAAAGGGGGTGAGAATAGAGATGAAAAAAAGAATTAAAGTTTTTGAAAGTGGGAATTATCCACAAGGGGATTTTAGCTTAGATAGAGTGAAGAAGGTGTTTTCATCAATTGAGAATCCAGTAAGGGGAATCTTTTCTCACACCTCTAAATGGTTGAATGAGAAAAAGAGTCCTGTTAATGTAGGAGAGTTTAGTAACTTTGAAATTAAAGGAAACGAGGTATTTGCAGATGTGGAGTTTAATGATAAAGGATCTAACTACTATAATGACGGAATACTAAAAGGTGTATCTGTTGAGATAGATAAAAACACTGATAAATTACTTAAAATAGCTGTGCTACCCATAGGGATAAATCCCGGAGTATCAACAGCAGAGTTCCAGGAGGAAGAAACTGGAATAATAATTGAGTTTGAGGAGGTGGAACAAGTGGGTTATAAAGAAATATTAGCAGCATTAGCAGCACTGGATTTAACACAACTATCAGCAGCCGAGTTACAAACGCTAAGTGATGCAACTTACAGTTTGCATGATGACCAGTACAGAATCAATAAATTAACTGAAAATGGATATACGGTTGTTAAGACTGCTGAATTTAGTAAAGAGCAATTAGATGAGATTGCTAAATGTATGAACTTGCAAGTAGTAGAGTTCGAGGAAGAAGTGGTTCTCTCTCCTACAGAGATGAGAGAACAAATAAAAGCAGAGATTGAGTTTGAAAATAAAGTTGCTGAGAAGATAGAAGGGATGAAAAAAGTTATTCCTCCATCGTTGCAACATATAGTAGAATTCGCAATTAAGAAAGCTGCTGAAACAAAAGATGAGATAGTTGAGTTCTCAGAAACTGAAAAAGTATCAGAGTTTGAGAAAATAACCGGAGACATCGAGAAAATGGGAGAAAATAAAATTTTTAAAAATTATTTTCAAGATATAACAGAATTTGAAGAGGATAGAGTTGAAATATCTTCTGCTAAGGATAGAGTAAATGCTTATTTTAATAAATAGGAGGGAGAGAAATGGCAAATTTAGTTGTAGATAAAAATTATTATGATAGAAACATATTTAAGATAGAAGGACCTTTATCTAAATCATTTGTATCAACTGAAGAAGTGTCTAGAGGGCAAGTTTTAGCTTACGATAGAGATACAGGCCAAGTTGTTAAGTATGTAAAAGGAGATTCAACTAAAGGAATTGCTTTCAGTGTAGCTATGGAGGATGCTAAAGCAGGAAGTAAGGTATTAGTTGCTACTCCAGGAACAGTTTTGAATAAAAATCTTTTGACTGGAGTTATTCTGATAAAAGATTTTGGAGTTATAGAAGATTTGTTTAAATCAGGAATATTATTAGAGGAGGTAAAAGGATATGGCACTTAATGTACAACAAATAGCTTGGTTAGGAGTATATGCAGACTTACCAATGACGGTAACACAATTTTTTGTTAGAAGGATAGCTGAAGGTAAGATACCTTTTGTTACAAACGCAAAAACTATTGATTATGAAGAAATTAAAGATCATGTTGTTAAAGCTAAAATTTTAAAAAGAGGGGAGAAGTTTCCAGTTTCTAAATTAAATGGCTCTGTAATAAAAGGAGTTACACCGGAGGTTATTAAAGATTCAATTCCTTTTACACCTTACGATGCTCTTAATAGATTGCCTGGACAAGAGGTTTATATTAATGGTAAAAAGGTTGACCATAGGAAATATGAAGAAGATAAAAGAATAGCTTATTTAAAGGTTTCTATACCGGTAGTACAAGAAGAGATTGCAGCAGGAGTATTTTTAGAAGGAAAGTATGTTTCACCGGATACTGGAAATGAAGTGACTTATACTCAATATCCTAGCGAAGATGTGGCTGTAACAGATATAAAAGAGTGGGGGATTTGGACAACATTAAAAGTGGGTGAATTCACAAGAAACTCAAAAGTTAGAGTGGATGAAATACTTGTAGGTAAAGATGTTTTTTATAAAATATTAACAGATTATAATAAATCTAGTAACAAAGTTGTTACTGTTACACCAAGTAGAGTTCAAACTAAAGATGGTGACTACGAGTTACATCTAAATATTTTTGGATTTAACTATGTTATGATACCTGATGCTACTGATACGCAAGGAAATTTTATAGACACTTCTAACTGGTTCCAACTTAGAAACAACGGGGCTGTTATTCCAGCTTTTGCCGGGGTTGTAAACGTAGATGAAAAAGGAGATTCTACTCTTGAGGCTACAGATTTAATCATAAGAGAAACTAAAGCAGATCAAGAGACAGGTGAAGCCAAGCATTTGGCAGAATCAGCTTATTGCCCTGTTGTTGTTAATCCTAATGTTGTAATAACTTACAAGATAACAGGACTGTAAGATGAAAGTGTATGAAAACATCCCTTCCTCTCTCCATTATAGAGTGAAAAAAATTCTAGGATTAGCAAATGACGAGGACTATATAGCGTACTTAGATTCTATAAAATCTGAAGCTAAGGTCTATATAAAGACTAAACTTGATGATGAGGCTTCACTAGATAGTGATCAAACTAATTTAGCTATAGATTTATATATCCAGTATCAGATGTTTGCTAAAACAGAGAATGAAGTTATCTCACACGATAAGATAGTAACTCTAGACGGGATGATAGAGTCTGTAAATCAAAAATGGAGAGAGAAAAATAAAGATGTTAGAAAAGTAAGGGGGCTGAGAGTATATTGATAGCCTTTGCTGAAGTTATAAAAGAAAGAATAGAAAATAATTTTGACAAATACCAAGTTGACATTGGCTTTTTAGAGGATTACATCCCGGGGATACTACCCGGGGTGTTAATCACTCTTGTAAGTCAAAGAAAAAATTTAAAGTCACTTAATGGAGTTGGTAAAAATGTAGGCTTGGTTATAAGAGTATTTGATCAGCACAATCCTAATTGCAGTATTCTAGAGATAGAAAATTGTAATGAAATTATAAATTTATTAGAAAAAGACTCTCAAATAATAGCTAAATACATAAATTTAACAACAGATTTGAGATTTGAAATAGATAAACAAGAAGGTGAGATAGATGGAGTATTTATTGGAACTATCTCAGTTATCGCTGATTTAAGGAGGTAAAGATGTCAGTAAAGGTGTTTTTTGGTAAACAAACCACTGAGGGAACTGTAGCTACTACACTCTTGGATTTAGGAGCTACTGATTTCTCGGGAGGAGAAAAATATAATGCTGTAAAGTCTGAAGTATTCAATTCGCTTCAAGCAGAAGGAGATCAATTTCTAGTTGGGATAGAAACAAGTTTCGATACTCCTATCGAATGGAATGCAAAAGTATTGGAAGCTATATTGCCTGCTCTTGGATATGCAAAAGAGGGGAAAGATACATTCTATAAGCTGACAGCAGCAGAACCAGCTGTCTTCAGTTTAATAGTTTCGGATTCATTAAACAATAAAAAAACACTGTATAAAGATTGTAAACTAAATACATGTTCTTTAAATGCTGTTAAAGGTGCTTTGGTAAATGGTTCGCTTAGTTGGATAGGTACAACTGCTGAATTCACGACTGGAATAGTAGTAGAGAGTATTGCAACAAACAGAGGAGAGAGCTTAGTAGCAATCGATTCTATAATCGAATTAGGTGGAAAAGGAGTTACAGAGGATGTAGAATCTCTAACAATAGATTTTAATAACAACCTAGAAGCAAGAGGTAGTATTGATTCACTTTATACTAAGAAAATAAGAAGAAGCGCTCCTCAATCTACAAATGTATCGTTAGAATTTAATTCTTATGATCAGGTTAGATTTGAAGCTGTAAAAGCTAAGGCAATAGCTAATGCTTCTGAGAATTTAACACTAACTCTCGTAGATGGAGACAAAACAATAATGATAGAAGTACCTAAATTGTATATAACTACATCTGATAGAGGAGATTACAAAGGAGCTGGAACTCACTCGTTATCAATGACAGCTTCAGTTAATAACACAGACAATACGCCAGCTAAATTCACATTTTAAGGAGGAATAATAAATGTCAACTAAAGTATTTGGAAATGTAGCAACAGGAAATCACATAGAAATTAGAACTAAGATGTCGATAGTTGCTAAGAGAGATTATCAAAACTCTCATAAAGCTGCTATGTCACTTGCAAACGGAGACTTGGGATTCAAAATGGTATCGTCGGATGCTGATTCGGATATAATTCTATTAAGAGGCGCCTTATTATCTGTAACTACAAACGGTAATACTGTAACTAGAAACAATTTGACAATTCAGATGCTAGATGATTCTGTAGAAAATACAGAGAATTTCGAAGATGCAGTTGAATTCTTAAAAAGAGAGAATAAATTAGGACCTTACTCAGGTCTAGAAAATTTATCTAAAGAAGAGCTTCTAAGAAGAAAAGGAAACTTAGAGGAATCTATAAAAATTATAGACAAAGTTCTAGAAGAACCGGGAAACTAAACCAAGATATCCAGTTTTGTTACATTCAGATAGCTACTGCTTGGAGTAAAAAAACAGATATCGCATATCATATGCAGCAATTCTCACACCTCAAAAAACATGCGATTAGAATGGCTGAAATGAGAAAATATCTGAAGTGCAATATCATGGGGAATTATGAAATAGCTTTTTTACCATTAGGAGGGGGGCTAGATGAACAAGATTGGGAATGGGTTGAAGATGCTGAAATGATAATATCTGCTCTTAACAGAGCTAAAAGTTAAGGGTGCAAGTGTGCCCTTATTTTTATAGAAGGAGGGGGTGAAAAGATGGAAAATGAATATTTACTCCAGGTAGCACTAGAACTCAAAGACCAGATGTCCAAGCAGATGGAAGAAGTCAATAGAGAGCTGAATGGATTTAAAAAAGAGTTGAAGGCTGCTGGAGTGGATGTAGATGGTCTAGGAGGAAAGGTTCAGAAAAACACTGTAACTATAAAAGGCGGTTTGGCATCTCTCTCTAAAGCAGCTAAGGTAACTACTGTGGCTTTAGTTGGAATAGGAGCTGTATCTGTTAAAAGTTTTGCTGACACAGAATACTCTGTTAAAAAAGTTCAGACTATTTCAACTAGAAGTTTTGATGAGATAAAAGCAGGAGCTTATGATCTAGCTAAAAAATATGGTGGAAGCGTTGATGGAATTCTAGAAGCTAACTACCAACTAGTTTCATCAATGGGAGATATAGCAGAAAGTCAATATGTGATGGAAACAGCTTCTCAACTATCCTTAGCCGGGTTTACTAGTTTAGGAGGGGGAATGAATGCTTTAACCTCTGTTATTAACGCCTATAAGATGGAAGCTAAAGACGCTGGAATGGTTGCTGACACATTGATGACAGTTCAAAATAACGGTATAACGACGATAGATGAATTACAGGCATCCTTATACAACGTTTTACCAACAGCAGCATCATTAAAAGTGTCATTCTTAGATATATCAGCAGCAATGGCCACGATGACAAATAATAAAGTTCCTACCGCACAGGCAACAACTCAGATTCGTCAAGCTTTAGCTGAATTGGCAAAAGAAGGAACAGATGCAGATAAAGTGTTCAGGCAAATCTCGGGAGGTTCGTTCCAAGACTTTATAAATAATGGCGGAAACATGGTTGAAGCTTTTGATTTAATAGCTAAATCGGCAGAGAAAAGCAACATGAGTTTATATGATATTTTTGGATCGGTAGAGGCTGCTGGAGCAGTAATAAATCTTACTGGTGAAAATATGCAAAAATTTATAAGAAACCAAGAGGCTATGTCTAAAAGTTCAGGAACTTTAGCAAAAGGCACTGAAACTATGTCTAATACATTTAAGGTAGAATACGACAAAATGAAAGCTGTATTCAAAGAGGTAGCAGATACTATCGGAGAACAACTCATTCCATACATGGAAGATATCAAAAAAGCTTTGCAAGAAATAGACTTTAAAGAATTGCTATCTAAAGAAAATGTAGACACAGCAATCGAATTCGGAAAAGGATTGGTAACTGTATCAGCAGCAGTATGGGGAATAAGTACAGCGATAAAAGGTGTTGAGATGGCTTTAAAAAGTGCAACTGCTCTTAGTGCTTTTATGGCATTTATAAAAGCTGGCGGAGCAACAGCAATAGCTAATCCGATAGCTGGAGCTGTAGTTTTAGGAACTGGAGCTGGGCTTATGATGGGAAATCAGCTTGGCAATATATATAATGCTGACAATAAAAAATTAACAGAATATTTTAATAAATGGGATGGTGAACATTCGCTTCTTGATTATGGAGATACAAGTTGGATAAATAAACGAATTGAAGAAAATTATTTCGGTGGAGCAAAATCATTAGAAGAAATGATTGCTAAATCTAAAGAGTTGAAAGAGGAAATAAAAGAAATTGCTGAAACTGAAGGAGCTATAATACGTTCTGAGAAAGAAGTTGATTTATTAAATAAAATTAAAAATTTAGATTCTGATTTGAAGAAGAAAGCTGAAGCTTTTAACTTTACAAATTTAGAAAAAGCAGAAGAAAGACTGAGTTCTCTAGGAGGAGCGCTAAACGAAGCTTTGAACGAAGGAGTTAGCGAGGATATAATAGTTTCTATAGCTAATCAGTATCAAGAAGCTAAGAAGTATGTAGAACAATTAAAGAAAGATGTTGATGGATTAGATTTTGAAAACAAGATAAAAAATCTAGCTTCAGATATAAACCTTAAAGCTTTCGCATTCGATTTCTCAGAACTAGAAAAAGCAGAAGAAGAGTTGAAAAATCTAGAGTCTATCTTAAACGAAGGACTTGACATGAAGCTTGGCAAAGATGCTCTATCTCCTATTATCCAACAGTACCAAGAAGCTAAAAAATATGTAGATCAATTAAAAAATGAGATAGATGCACAAAAAATCAAAGATGATTTTGAAAAAGAGTTTGCTAATCTTGATCTAGAATTCGAGATATTTGGAACTGAAGAGCAAGATAGAATGTTGCAAACTATAAGGACATTAGAGAGTCAAATATCTAAAGCTATCTCAGAGGGAATGATAGGAAATGCTGGAGAACTTGGAGAAGAATTAAAAATTCTTAAAGAGCGATATAAAGAACAGTATGAATTACCTAAGAAGGCAGCGAAGGAATTTGATGATAATCTAAGAGCTCTAGGAGATTCCGTATATAATGTGGCATCTATTGTAGATAGTGACTTTGCATCAGTATTATCTACTTTAATGAATGGTTTGGCATCATTCTCTAGTGCTTTAAAAATGATGGGTGTTGAAGATGGGTTGAGCGGAATGATGAAAAGTGGTATGGATATTATTGGCGGAATGGGTAGCATGGGTGCTAGTATTTCAGCCGGAATGGCAGCTGCAGGTCCATATATTGCAGCCGCAGCCGCAGCTTTATCTATCGGTTCATCTTTGTTCGGCAAGTCAGACGAAAAACGAAGAAAGAAAAATGCTGAAAATGAAAAGAAGTTTGAAGAGAATACTAATGCCTTGAAGGAACTTGGAGAACAACTGAAAGCTAATACTGCGACACTGCAAGACTTTGCTAACACTCTAATAGCTTCGATAGCAACAAGTCCAACACTGCACAGAATAGCAGGTGGACAGAACGCTTTAAAGTTAATGGAAGAAGTGATGTTGGAAAATAAAGAGTTTGGTAAACTTTCATTCCTGGTAAAAGAAAAGAAAAAAACTTGGTATGGAAAGTCAAAATCTTACTCTAAAGACAGAGGGATGTCAGAAAAAGAGTTGCTAGAGCTAATGGATTATGACAGCTCGGTTGGATTGGGTGAATTTGATCTAGACGAGTTAAAGAAGTTTAGAGATGACTTAAACAGTATAACAGAATCGGTAATAAGAGACTGGGCAAGTGGGCTTACGTCTAGAAGTATAGAATATATAAACATGAGTTCATTTGAACAGTATAAGAAAAACATAGATGAGTTTATTAAACAAATAGAGATGTTACAAAAAGAGCAAAAGGAACTCTTTAGAAATGCAACCTTAGAAGGGTTCGAAGGTATCAATGTGTTAGATGAAAAGCAGCTAACCGAACAATACACTCAAATGTTTAATGATATGGGTATAGACGCTAGCAAGTATAAAGATACTATTCAGCAGATGGTTGATGATAATAAGGTCCTAGTTAGTTCTATGGAGGATGTTAGAAGTAGCTTTATTGACTCTCTCCTAAATGGAGAGGGAGACTTTGTAGGTTCTATGGGAAGTTACTTCCAAAAACTTATAAAGAATGCTGCTATGACAGTGTATGACACTCTATATTCTGAGATAGACAACTCTATGAATGAGATGTTCCTACAGATGTCAGAGAAACTTGTTGAAATGAAAGAGTCTGGAAATGTAGATTTTACAGATTTTTGGAAAGGTTTTGATTTCAGTGGAATTTTAGAAGCTCAGGAGATAGAGAGCAATTTTCAATTGGTTATAGAAGATCTAAGAACTAAACTTATCGCTATGGGAATTGGAGAAGATATTATAGACTCGTTCCTACCGGTTTCAGAAGCTCAGAAGAAAATAAATGAAATCAAAGATATTATCAATAACGGATTATCATCGGCTATGTCACAGGCTCTAACATATAAGGATTTTGATAGCTTTGAGAAGAGTTTAGGGCAATCTATATATAACAGTGTTAAGGATAGTCTTATTAAGGCTTTTATCGAGTCTGAAACTTATAAGCAATACATAGATAAGTATTTCAATTTTGAAGAATTTGAAAAAGAGTTGTCGGGAGTTACAGATCCTAAGAAAGCTTTTGAGATGATGCAGGAGTATCTAGAACAACTGTATGGAAAACTTGAAAGTAATGGAATGGGGTTTGACGATAATATATTAGCTAATAAAGATGATAAAAAATATCTAGGGAATTCATATTACACTGAAGGCCCTTCTCAAATAAACATAAATATAACTCAGCACTTCACTGGAGTTTATGGAGAGGACGCTATGTATAAAATAGCTAAAGAGGGAGTGAAAGATGGATTAGAAGAGGTTAAGAATCAATCTAAGGTACTGGGGGTGATGTAATGAAAAAGAGAATAACTTCAAAAAATAGCTGGGAACTCTTACTGAGTTCCATAGCTGGCGCCTGGGATGCGGCAGATACATTTGTCCTAGGTACATTTGATGAAGCTGAGAACTATAGCTATAAAGTGAAAGTAACTAATTCTAAAACTAACGAGGAAATAACTAAGTATATAACTCAGATAAAGGTTAGTATACCTGATTCATCCGAGAAAATATCATCAATGAAAGCTGAGTTTATTTTAGATAAGAAAGTTGTTAAAACGGATGATGTTATAGTCATAGAGGTTTTCAACTCAACTGAAAGTATTCAGATAAAGTTGTTAGAAGGTAAAGCTAAAATAACAAATAGAGAAATTAGTAAAATTTATAACAGTACTTACACAATTGAGGTTGTGGATGAATTTGACAAATTGTTTGAAAAGATAGTTTCTGAAGATATGTTTTTATTTAATAAATATATTTATGCAGAGCAATATAAAGAGAATTCAATTCTCTATATGATAGCTAAAAGTTTAGGATTCACAGATGAACAGTTAAACTTTGAAGATGTGAGAGATTCTCAATCTAGACTTGTTCAAATTCCATTTATGTTACTTAGAAAAGATAATAGATATATAGATGAACTTCAAACAATTCTAGAAGTTACAAAAGGTAGAATTTATGTAGATTTTTATAAAAATATAGTTTTTAAAAATGGATTATTCGACTATGAAAAAGCAGTAGCTTATCAGTTTGATACTAGAAATATCCTGAGAAGTATTGGAGAGGGATACAAGTACACTGATAAAAATGGAGTTAGGATTCTATATGACAGTTATAAATATCTTGAAAATCAAGTGATTTTCGATTTAGCAAACAGAGTTGAAGTAAAAGTTGGAACTAACTTAGAGAATCAAAAGATGGAATTTAACATCAAGTTTATAACAGATTTAGCAGTACAGCACAATATAACAAAAGCTGAGGGTTACTACTATGTAGATGAGGAGCAAATAAGAGTCCCTCTCCAAGAAGGGGTACATTATGAGTTAGTAGAATTCAAAGAAACTTCATCAAAAGTTAAATTTTTCAATCCTTACAGCAGTTTATTTTTTATAGATAAATTTGAAATAAAAGGAATTCCTCTTGTGCAGTTCCAAGATAACGAGGTGGCTATCAAGGAAACTAAAAACATCGAGGAGAGGGAAGAAAATTTTTCATCTTATACTAAAAACAAATATATTCAAACTGAGGAGTTGGCTTCTGATATAGCTAGAGTTGAATATATAAAAAATTGTAAAAATAAAAAAGAGTATAGTTTTAAATCCAACTTTGTACCTCATTTAGAACCTGGAGATGTATGTTCGTTTAAATTAGATGATATAGATACCCTAATAGAGATTTCATCTATCGAACATACATTGTCTAGGTCGAATGGTTGCTACTCTGAAATAACAGCATTAGAGTACGAGAGAATAGAGCAAGAATTTAACTATTCCAAAATAGAAAGCTTAACTTCTAAAGATAGCTTTTTAGGGACTCTAAATAATATTAAAGATCAGATTGATGAAACTGATAAAAAATTAGATGAAGTTATTCTGATAGAGGGTGCTAGAGGATATGTTGATGAAAATGATCCTAGAGACTTAGGAAAGCCTATAGCTGAACCAGATGTTTGGTTTAATCCTATCACTAAAGAGTTTAAAGTATGGAGAAACGGGAAGTGGAATCCAGCTCGTGAGGAAGATATACCTCCGGCATTAATGATAGCTTTAAAAGCTCAAGCTGGAGTATTTAGAATAGGTGGTAACGATGTAGAAGCCGGAATATTTTTCCAATATGATAAAGACACCAACAACCCAGTTTTTAAATCTACTGATTCTGAGAACTTAGCTCAGGTATCTATAGATAAAGATGCGAATGTTTTGATTAGAAATGCAAACAATAAACTAGCGTTTAATATGAGGAATCCAGAAAATCCAACCGAGATCATATCGCAGATTTTAATGGGAGTTTATAATGCTGATGATATAAAGGAACATAAGAATACTTTGTTTCAAGTAGGAGATGAGAGTACTGGAACTTATTTAAAATTTCTGAGAAATGGGAATTTTATACAGCAGATTGATAACAAAGAAATAAAGCAATATTTTAAAGAGTTTGAAAATCAGATTGATGGAAAAATAAATACATTTAGTCAAACTGCTGATCCTAGTGTTGTTTGGATAGGAGATAAGAAGTTAAAATCAGTAGGAGATTTATGGTATAACCCAACAACTAAAGTTACAAAAAGATGGAATGGAAAAGCTTGGGAAGAACAAGATGTAAAAGATAAAGTGGCACAAGAGATAGCTAAAAGTAAAAATACTGTATTTGTAGCTACTCCAGTTCCACCATATAAACGGGGAGATTTATGGATAAAAAATCAAGAGATTTACGATTGTATTTCTACTAAAGAAAGCGGTGTACTTGCAGAAGGGGATTGGAAGAAATCTACAAAATATACAGATGATACAACTGCTAACAATGCTATAAACAATCAAAGTAATGGGCATTTAACTATAAATGCGAATACTGTATTTGGTGGTGATGCTACATTTGTTTCTAGAGGAAGCAACGAAACTACTGTAATAAAAGATGGAAGTATAAGTTTTACTAGATCTGGAGAAACAATCACAACTATAAGAAACATGAGGGCTGGAATAGTTACTACGGATGGATATGGGACTGGGTATGTTGACTTTGTTGGAATGAAAAGTAATTTACTTATATTACCTTCAATAAAGGCATTTGATGTTTCAGCTAATGTTAGAAGTCTTAATTGTAAAGTTGAAAAGGATCCAAATTTTTTAGCGCAAAATAGATATAGATTTTTTGTATACGGAACAGAAGAGGTTTATGAAGGGGTAAATAAAGAAGTAAAAAATAGTCAAAATTATGTGAAAAATTCGTATAGTGTTGGTGTAGAAGGAATTGAAATAAGCTTATATGGAGCAAGAGTATGTGAAAACTTTTGGACCACTGACAGCAATCAAAATACCTATTGGACAAATGTACAAATATCCGGAACATCTATACCATGCAAAATAGGAATTAAGGTGTATATAAATAATGCTTATTATGGAGAAAGTTTATATGATATAAATCATTCTTATTTTTCATTAAGAAAAGATGGATCACATCATTATTTAAGATTGAATGTTCCTCGAGTAAAAATCTCTTTGGGAAATTTTTCGTTAACAACAAAAAATAAGGGAGATAAAACTGTAAGGATTGAACTTTATTTAAAAGATAATCCGAGCATAATATGCTCAGGAACTATATGGGAGTATAGAGGTGGAAGAGATCATGAGTATTGGGCTCCTAAACCTTATTCAGCAAATATAGCATGCAAATTGTCTTCTTCAAATATTACTTTTTATGTAGGTCATTATTTTTATTCGCCATCATATATTCAAAATATTGTTGGGGCAGGAGAAATACAGTATTTAGCAATAGAGCAGTAAAAATATTCTATAAAGGGAGAAAAAAGATAATGAAAATAAAAATAAAAAATGATGAACCACAATGGATGGATATTGTAGGGAAAGAATTTACACACAATAATATTAGAGTAGTATGTTCATCGTTTGAGAGTGAGTGTTTATATATAAACGAATGGATAGGAAAAGAAGTGACAGGGCGAACATCGGTTATATCAACGGTAGATAAAGATAGGTGTTTAGCTCATCTAGAGATATTCGGATATAAAATAGAACTGATAGAAATGTTTGTGTATTCAGAAATGACTTTAAAAAAAATAGAGGGATTGATTCAAGCGGGATTCACTAAATTTATAAGAGAAGGAGATAATTATATGGTAGACGGTATTTTTAGGCAAAATATATTATCTGACGAAGAATTACAACATCTCTTAAAAAGCAATATTACAGAAATCAATTTACTTGAAATAGAGTGAAAAAATAATCTTCTTTAGGAGGGATTTATGTTTGATAAAGCATTTGAAGATTTAATTTTGAAAGAAGGAGGCTATAGTAATGATTCGATAGATAGAGGTGGTGAGACAAAGTTTGGTATAACAATATCGGTTGCTAGAAGTTATGGATATAATGGAGCAATGAAAGATCTTTCATTAAAATTAGCTAAAGAAATTTATAAAAAAAATTATTGGAGAAAAGAATTCGAAAGTTTCCATTGGGTTATAGCTGAATTTTTGTTTGATTGTAATGTTAATCATGGTTATAGAGGGATGAGTTTGATTTTACAGAATTCCATAAATCTTTTAACTAAAAATAATATTGAAACAGATGGAGTCGCTGGAAAAATAACATACAGAACAGCTTTAAAATTAGATCAAGAAAAATTATTTTATATGTTGTTTTCGTATAGATGCAAATATTTTATAGATATTTGTAAAAATGATGAATCACAAGAAAAATATATTTTTGGTTGGACAAAAAATAGAGTTTGGCTTATTTTCGCAAAATTGCTTCTTGAAAGTTCAAGTAATAGAATATTTTAAAGTTAATTTATTAAAAGTACGTTGATAGATTATTTAATTGAGGAGAAATAGTATGAAAGTTTCGTTATTATTAATATTGGATAAGATATTTTCTTTAGTTAAAGGAAGACAAGAGCACGATAAAGATAAGATTGAAAGTTACTCAAGAACGATAAACATAGCTTTTATTTTTGTACTCGTGGTATGCGTTTTGGGATATTTTTTCTTTCCGTATACTTTTAAGTCGGATTCTTGGCCCGTTCAAATTTTACTAGAGATTTTAGAATATATAAAAAATTCCTAAAAAATAGGGTGTTGAAATAAAGGAAGGTGATTATGGAAAAGATCATAGAATGGATACAATCAATAATTTCGTGGTTTCAAGAAGGAATTAATTTTACAACTATTTTTTTAGGAGGAGTTCTATGTTATTTGTTAGGTGGATTTGATATAATGATTGAATTACTTTTGACAGCTATGGCTTTAGATTTTTTAACTGGTTTTTTAAAAGGAATAAAAACAAAAAAATTGAGTTCAAATAAAGCAAGGGATGGAATGATAAAGAAAATAGGAACGATTATAGTTATAGCTTCTGCTGTTATATTAGATAAATTGTTCGCTTCTCAAGGGAAAGATACCTATTTTAGAAATCTCGTTACAGGTGTATTTATTATAGTAGAACTTATATCCTTAGTGGAAAATGTTGAAACTCTTGGAGTTAAAATTCCTAAAAGACTTAGAAGTGTTCTTGCTCAGTTAAAGAATAAAGAGTTTGAAGGGGATGAGAAGAAAGAATAAATGTGAAGATAGTATAGAAATTAAATAGAGATAAGAATCTTCAGGATAGTAATTTTGGAGATTTTTTATTTAAAAAATAACAAAATACAAAAATAATAAGAACCTCTGGGGGAAGAGGCTCTTATTGGGGGGGATTAAATTATTTATTACTTTTAACACTTATTATGATATTTAGACCATAGGTTTTATAAAAAAGTTTTAAAATTAATGAAAATATTTTAAAAAATAAATTAGATATTAAGAAACTTTAGGTATTATAGAAAATATATTAGTAGTAAAAAAAGAAAAGTTAGATAAAGAAAAATGACCTTATAAAACTAAATTTAAGATTGATATAAAGTAAAATAAATATATTTGGAGTATTAATTGGAGTGTTATTTATTTGATTTTAGAAGAGAAATATGCTATATAAATTATTGGTTAAAAAATAAAAAAAGGGGGGTACATGAAAGAATTATTATTGGAAGAAAATACAATTATTATATTAGATACAAATATTTATTTAGATATTTATAGATATTCACCAGATGTAAGAG
>OGWY01000404.1_pt1 | contig 35970 bp, 35 predicted proteins | sample 1576121 | NCBI WGS metagenome assembly OGWY01 (sample SAMEA3541543, study PRJEB24748) | human gut metagenome | biome: human gut; feature: human-associated habitat; material: faeces | place: China | collected 2012 | reverse complement strand
AATAATTTAGGAGGTACCACGATGAAGAGCTTTATGGCAAGCCCATCAACAATAGAGAGAAAGTGGTATGTAGTTGACGCTACAGGACATACTTTAGGTCGTCTTGCATCAGAGATCGCAAGCATTTTAAGAGGAAAGAACAAGCCAACATATACACCACACATTGATACAGGTGATTATGTAATAGTAGTAAACGCTGACAAGATCCAGGTAACTGGTAAGAAGTTAGATCAGAAGGTATACTACAACCACTCAGATTATGTAGGTGGTATGAAAGAGACAACTCTTCGTGAGAAGATGGCTAAGAAGCCAGAGGATGTTATCTACCTTGCAGTTAAGGGAATGCTTCCAAAGGGACCACTTGGCAGAGAGATGATCACAAAGCTTCACGTATACGCTGGTGCAGATCACAAGCATCAGGCACAGAAGCCAGAAGTATTAGAGATTAAGTACTAAGAAGGAGGAGATTAACAGATGGCTAAGACAACAAAGTTCTATGGAACAGGAAGAAGAAAAAGCAGTATCGCCAGAGTTTACATCACTCCAGGTACTGGTAAGATCGTTATAAACAAGAAGGATATGGATGAGTACTTTGGCCTTGATACACTCAAGGTTATCGTAAAGCAGCCACTCGTTGCTACAGGCACAGAGGGCAAGTACGATGTACTCGTTAACGTATGTGGTGGTGGTTTCACAGGTCAGGCTGGAGCTATCAGACATGGTATTTCAAGAGCACTCCTTGAGGTTGATGCTGAGTACAGACCAATCCTTAAGAAGGCTGGATACCTTACAAGAGATCCAAGAATGAAGGAGAGAAAGAAGTACGGCCTCAAGGCCGCTCGTCGTGCTCCACAGTTCTCAAAGAGATAATTATATATCATTTCAGATATATCAAGAACCCGCAGAAGTCCAACGCTTTTGTGGGTTCTTTTTTTCAGAACTTTTGAGATTCAGATTAGGAGGAACAAAAGATATGGTGACATTATTGTCGAAGCTGTGGATCAAATCAGATAATTATAAGGATAGCAAGGTGAGGGAGAAATATGGTGTTCTTTGCGGAGCTGTTGGTATATTTTTGAATGTATTATTGTTCCTGGGAAAATTCTTTGCTGGATTACTTTCGGGGGCTATCTCGATCACGGCGGATGCGTTCAACAATTTATCAGATGCAGGAAGCTCGTTTATATCTATGATAGGCTTTAAGTTATCTGGTAGAAAACCGGACCCGGATCATCCGTTTGGACATGGAAGAATAGAGTATATATCAGGCTTATTTGTAGCAGTCATGATCATATTGATGGCCTACGAGCTTATTAAAGATTCAATCGGAAAGATCCTACATCCGGAACTTCCAAAATTCAGCATTCTAGTTGCCGTTATACTCGTTGTTTCAATTGGAGTAAAGATATATATGTATTTCTACAACAGGAGTATAGGCAGAAAGATAGAGAGTGCGACCATGATAGCGACGGCGAAAGACAGTTTATCTGATACATTTTCCACAATGGTTGTTCTTGCATCTGCACTTGTTGCTCATTTCTGGAAAATACCTATAGATGGATATTGTGGGTTATTGGTGGGCGTAATGATACTCATAGCTGGCATTACTGCAATGAAGGATACGGTCAGCCCTTTGCTTGGTCAGGCACCGGAACCAGAGCTTGTGGACGAAATCAAGAAGATCGTGAGGTGTGATAAAAGGATCCTTGGTATTCATGATCTTGTGGTCCATGATTATGGACCTGGCAGACTTATGGTCAGTCTGCACGCAGAAGTTCCTTATAAGGAAGACATTCTTGAACTGCATGATCTGATCGATCAGATAGAATTCTCTCTCAGAAAAAAATTAAATTGTGAGCCTGTCATTCACATGGATCCGATAGTAGATGACGATGAGGAGACAAATGCTGCGAAAGCGCGGATCACTGAAATTATAGAATCACTTAATAAGGATAGCAGAAAAAATGAAAATGTTCAGTTTCACGACTTTAGAATGGTAAAGGGTTCAACACATTCCAATCTGATTTTTGATGTGGTTTTGCCACATGGATATCAAATGTCAGAAGAACAGATAATATCCTATATCAAGGAAAAAGTTAGTGAGTACAATAAAAATTACTATTGTGTGATACATATTGACAGAGCGTATGTAAAATAATTCCAGATGGTGAGCATCCTGACCACAGAAGAGTAAGATCTTCTGTGGTTTTTATTATTATTACATAATACATTTACAGGCATTTCCTCAATCTTAGGTTTGACTTTACTATGATAAACTGTTACTATGTTACCGTGTTATGCCCTAATAGGGCTTATATATCGTGCAGATGCCCGGTGTAGTGTGTTTCATGCATCTGCCAAGTATATTTCAGGAGGAAAAAAGTATGAAAAAGTTATTATCACTGCTCTTAGTGGCAGCAATGGGACTTTCGCTGGTTGGATGTGGCGGATCTGATAACGGATCTAAGAGTGAATCAAAGAGTGATCTGGAGTATGTAAAGGATAAGGGGACTCTCGTTGTCGGCGTTACAGACTTCGCACCGATGGATTACAAGGATGAGTCAGGCAACTGGATCGGATTTGACGCAGATATGGCATCAGCATTTGCTGAGAGCCTTGGCGTAAAGGCAGAGTTCGTAGAGATAGACTGGGACAACAAGATCATGGAGCTTGACGGCAAGACCATCGACTGTGTATGGAATGGTATGACACTTACAGATGAGGTTACAAGCTCAATGGCATGTTCAGATGCATACTGCAACAATGCTCAGGTAGTTATCGTGCCAAAAGATAAGGCAGACAAGTATCAGACTGTTGACAGCATCAAGGAGCTTACATTTGCTGTAGAGGCAGGAAGCGCAGGCGAGGATCAGGCCAAGGCGCTTGGACTCAACTATACAGCAGTAAAGGCACAGGCAGATGCACTCATGGAGGTTGCAGCTGGAACATCGGATGCAGCGATCATTGATTCACTCATGGCAGCAGCTATGGTTGGCGAGGGAACAGGTTATGACAAGCTCACATATACCGTAGGTCTTAACAGTGAGGAGTATGGCGTTGGCTTCAGAAAGGACTCAGATCTTGTAGCTGAGCTCAACAAGTTCTTTGCAGGCAGTAAGGCTGACGGTTCAATGGAGAAGTGTGCTGAGACATATAAGGTACAGGCTGCACTTGCAAAGTAATAGATAAGATATAATTAGTATTTTTACCATCACTTAGAGAGAAAAATTATTATGGATTTGTTTTTTGAACAGCTCCCAGTCGTACTTGGAGCTCTTAATACAGGATTTATACAGACATTAAAATTGTTCTTCGTGACATTGCTCGGTGCATTTCCGCTTGGACTTCTTATAGCACTTGGTTCCATGTCAAAGTTTAAACCACTCAGCTATCTTATGAAGTTCATCGTATGGATAGTGAGAGGTACACCACTTATGATACAGCTGCTCATCATATATTATTTCCCGGGACTTGTATTCCACAACCCGGTATGGGGCGGCGGCGAAGGCGGAAGATTTGTTGCGGCATCGGTGTCATTCATAGTGAACTATGCCTGCTATTTCTCAGAGATTTACCGTGGAGGTATCCAGGGGATTCCTGTAGGACAGGAGGAAGCCGGACTCGTGCTCGGCATGACTCCAAAGCAGATATTCTTCAAGGTCAAGCTTTTGCAGATGATAAAGAAGATAGTTCCGGCGATGTCCAACGAGATCATAACTCTGGTCAAGGATACGTCCCTTGCCCGTATCATCGCACTTCAGGAGATAATCTGGGCAGGCCAGGCATTCATGAAGGGTTCACAGGGCATCTCTGGTGCGATATGGCCACTCTTCTTCTGCGCATTCTACTATCTGATATGGAATGGTGTACTCACAGTTTTACTTGGCAAATTAGAGAAGAAACTTGATTTTTTTAGATAGGAGGAGCCGCTATGAACGCAGTTCATACTCGGAATCGGCTCCGACGACCTGCCCCGCTGCGGAGCAGAGGGGCGATACATATTAAATAGGAGGAGCCGCTATGGCTATATTAGAGGTTGAACATATAAAAAAGAAGTTTGGCAAGACAGATGTGCTCAAGGATATAAGCTTTTCTCTGGAGCAGGGAGAGGTCCTTTCTATCATAGGATCATCAGGAAGTGGAAAGACAACACTTCTTCGCTGTTTGAACTTTCTGGAGATGCCGGACAATGGAGTTATCCGTGTAAATGATGAGATCCTGCTTGACACTGACAAGCCGGAGACACTCAAGGAGTCGGAGGTGCGCAAGAAGAGACTGCATTTTGGACTTGTGTTCCAGTCATTTAATCTCTTTCCACAGTACACTGCGCTTCAGAACGTAATGCTTGCAAGAGAGCTTCTTGCAAAGGAGAGACCGGATTTCAAAGTAAATAAGAAGAATATACTCGACGAGATAAGAGTCCAGGCAGAGGAACTTCTACGCCAGATGGGACTTGAGGACAGAATGAACAACTATCCTCACCAGCTTTCAGGCGGACAGTGCCAGCGAGTTGCCATAGCAAGGGCGCTTGCGTTGCAGCCGGACATCCTGTGTTTCGATGAACCTACATCGGCTCTTGATCCGGAGCTCACAGGAGAGGTACTTAAGGTTCTCAGAAACCTTGCAGACAAAAAGACAACCATGATAATTGTTACCCATGAGATGGCATTTGCAAAGGATGTTGCAAGTCAGGTCATATTCATGGATGATGGATATATACTTGAGCAGGGAAGACCTGATCAGGTATTTGACAATCCGAAGATGGAGAGGACAAAGCAATTTCTTTCATCATATTCATAAAAGATGTATATGATCCCGGAGTATCGACAGGAGTCGATATTTCGGGATTTTTTTATGGAGTTGATGACATGGGGAAAAGTATAAAGTATAGTAGTAGATAAGTCAGTTCTGATGGACTGATGTTCAATAGACAGGAGGAGATGCTTATGAGCAAGATACTCGTCATAGAGGACGATAAAGAGATAAACCGGCTTATCTGCGAATATTTGACAGAAAGTGGCTATGAGCTGATATCAGCCACAAACGGCATAGCGGGACTGTCTATTCTAGAAAGCACACCGGACGTCGATCTCTGTCTGCTGGATCTCATGCTGCCGATGAAGAGCGGCGACAGGATTATGCAGAGTCTCAGAGAATTTTCAGATGTTCCGGTCATTGTGCTTTCGGCGAAGGACACGGTCCAGACGAAGATAGATCTGTTCAGGCTTGGCGTTGATGACTATATCACAAAGCCGTTTGATCTGGATGAGCTGCTTGTCAGGGTGGAGGCGGTGTTAAACCGCTGTATATACAGAGAATCATCCGGACATTCATGCGGCATCAAAGGGATAGTTGGATATTCATATACTTACAAGCACCTCATCATGGACGACGAGGCAAAGAATGTCACGGTAAATGGCAATAAGCTGGACATCACTGCAAAGGAGTATGGGATATTGAGGCTGTTGCTGACAAATCCTAACAAGCTCTTTTCAAAGGCAAATCTGTTCGAGAGTGTGTGGAATGAGACATATTATCCGGAGGACAATGTCCTCAAAGTTCACATGAGCAATCTCAGAAATAAGATAAAAAAGTATGACGACCAGGAGTACACAGAGACCGTCTGGGGCATGGGATACAAGCTTGCGGAGTGATTCTTAACCTTTTCTTTACATTTGAATTTACCATTTCTTTATGCATAGAAGGTAATATATAAAATGTGAAGAGACAGCGTAGGTGATCGCGGGATCAAAAGAGCTGGATATGATTTTACATGCGCGATCATCAGATGTGTAAATCGGGGAAGGGAGCAGCATATGGCGAGCGTGATAAGCCTTAAGGGGATGACTAAAGTGTATGGCGATAAGCGTGTTGTGGACAACTTTTCGCTGGACGTTGAAAAGGGACACATATATGGTCTGATAGGACCAAATGGAGCGGGCAAGACCACCATAATGAAGATGATAGCGGGACTTACAGATCCTGCTGAGGGAGAGATAGAGCTGTTTGGCTCAGGCAAGGATCTGGATGCGAACAGGGAGAGAACGAGTTTTATGATCGAGGCACCGTATCTGGATAAGAGCTTTACCGCCAGGGAGAATATGGAGTACATAAGCCGGCTCAGGGGAGTGGCGGATTCATCAAAGATAGATGAGATACTTGAACTTGTGGGGCTGGCAAATACCGGGAAGAAGCTGGTGAAGCATTTTTCACTTGGAATGAAGCAGAGGCTTGGAATAGGCATGGCACTGCTGCCTGACCCGGAGGTCATGATACTCGATGAGCCTGTGAACGGACTTGACCCGGAGGGAATCGTGGAAGTCAGGAATCTTCTTAAGAGGCTGAAGGATGAGAGGGAGATAACGATACTTATCTCCAGCCATTTGCTTGCCGAACTTTCGGAGCTCTGTACGGATTTTGCCATAATCGACAGGGGTGTGCTGGTGGAATGCATTTCCAAGGAAGAACTGGATGAGAACTGCAGAAGCTACATAGAAGTGGCGACGGATGACATGGAAAGACTTGTGACAGTCATCGAGCAGGATCTCGGAATATCAGGTTACAAAGTGATGGAAAACGGAGACACTCGTATCTATGATATGCTGTCAGAACTTAAGACCGTGTCAAGAGCGATAACGGCATCAGGACTTACTATACTCAAGTTCCATGTACAGGGGGAGAATCTGGAGGAGTATTTCCTGTCCAGGGTATCATCATCCGGTGATGATAGTAATGCTCCGAAGAGCTTTGTTGGCAAGATGCTCAGAAAGGCAGGTAGATAGTATGAACAGACTTATGAGAGCGGAGTGGTACCGCGTGAGGAAAACCTATCATCTGTCAGTGTGGGCGGTTGCGCTGTGTGTATTTATGATTTATCTGGGGTACATGGATGTCGGTTTTGACAGTGCAAGCTCAGGAGTAGAGGCATTTGGAATGTTTCTTGAGAAGGACCTTCTGCTTATGACATATCTTCCGCTGATCATCGCGGGAATGTACGTGACATCATATGAGAACAAGGTGCTCTGTTACGAGGTAATGGCGGGCAACAGAACGTCAAGGCTGCTGCTTTCCAAGCTGTTTACAGTTGTGCCGCTCATGTCGATAATCAGTATAGCGTTGATGATCTCTCCTATACTGTATTTCGGAGCGAAGAACGGTTATGGAGATACGAAGTATCTTGCGCTCAGGATATTGATCGTTGCTGTGATATGTATCAGAGTGCTCAGCTGTTCAGTGCTCATCATGACAACTTTCAAATCAGCTGTAGGAATGTTTGTGGTGTTCCTCAGATTCCTGATACTAGAGGCATTTGGCAGCCTGATGATAGACACGGTAACTGAGGGCGGCGGCAGCGTCTCAAATGTAACTTACTGTCTTGTGGGAGGTGGTCTGACCTGTTCAGGTCTCCAGGATATAGCATCTCAGGACGTGATAATCTGTGTGGTGGCAGGAGTTGTTGAAATACTAATCTGGTATGTGTTATCCTACAATAGCTATGAAAAAAAGTGGTTCAACTAATGACATACAGCATATGACTATGGGAATGTGCGGGTGTCTGACAGATAAGGGCAGATAGGGTATGGATATCTATTATAAGATTGTGATCGGACTGTTGCTTATTATAGTGGCAGTCCTTTTTATACGGGTGATGCAGTACAAGAGGCAGATGCGGATATTTGCGGATAAGCTTAAGGCGCGCCTTGACGGCGGTGTGGATCAGGATATACATGTGGAGTATTTCGACAGGGATATCCTGAGGCTTGCAAATGCGTTAAATGACTATTCAGATCAGATAAAAGAGAAAAATCTGGCGGTGGAGAAGGACAGGGCAAGGCTGAAAAGTGTCATAGCCGGGATTTCCCACGACTTCAGAACACCGCTCACGGCGGCAAAGGGGTATATGCAGCTCATGAAAAAGGGCGGACATGTCATAGGTAAAGATCAGGAATATCTGGATATTGCCCTTGCAAAGACAGATTATCTCCGGGTGCTTTCAGATGCATTTTTCGAGGTGTCGTCAGCCGAGGCGAAGGATGACGAGATAGAGACCGCAGATGTGGATGTGGCGGCACTTCTGACATCCCAGGCATTTGAGCAGTATGACTGGGTGAAGGAGTCTGGGGTAAATGTCACATTTGACATACCGGAGCAGTTGGTCATAGTTCGGAGCAATGAGACCATGCTCAGCCGGATATTTGCCAACTTCTTCTCGAATGCGCGGAAGTATGCCAAGAGCCGGATATCTGTGAGGCTGGTATGTGAGGACGGCCGGGTGGAAGTCATATTTGAAAATGACATAGATTTGGACGATGAGATAGATGTGGATACGATATTCGATGCGTTCTGCCGTGGAAAGTCCAGACAGAAGGAGGGCGCAGGGCTGGGACTTTACATAGTAAGGTGCCTTGCAGACAAGCTGAGACATGAGGTGAGCGCGGAGGTTGCCGGCGAGGTATTTACTATAAATATATCTATGTCGACTGACCGAGATTAAAAATAACTTGGTCATGGCAATGTATTATGGCATGTGTATGAAAAATTAATACAGAAATAGCAAAGACACTAAATGTCGCTTGCCCAATGTCAGACGGGCAGGCAGCATTTGGTGTCTTTTTTATTTGATTCTATAGTGGCATCTACTTCATGTCGCAGGAAAAGATACTAGCAATCCATTCCCATAGCCGTGGCTTTGGTGGCCTGTGTCTCTCCCCTGGGATGATGTGGTGGGGCATAGATGGATGAGAGCTTCAGTGGATTATTGCCGATGTTTATTATGTTGTGCCATGTTCCGGCCGGAACACAGATGCAGTCCCCTGCGCACAGATTCTGGCGGAAGCAAAGCTCGTTCGGGCAGCAGCCCATCCTGACTGAACACTGTCCCTGTTCGATCCTGATGATCTGATCGGTATTGTCATGGATTTCCAAACCTACATCTGAGCAGGCAGGTATACACATGACGGTCATCTGCATGAAACAGCCGGTCCACACGGTTTCACGGTAATTTTGGTTCTGTAACGCTTTTTCCCGGAGATCTATAGTGCAGATGTTGTCACGGCAGTCAGGTCTGCCCGGAGAACAGTTATTGTAGCATTTCATAGGATAGCCCTTTCAAATTTAATAGTTGTTCTATTTATAGTATTCAGAAAGGATAGAATATGACAAAAATTATATATTTTTATGTACCCAGGAGGAAAGCCATATATAGAAAATGCAAAAAGTGATAAAAAAATTGAAATTAGTATTGACATTTTGTGCATAAGCAACTAATATAAGATATATCAAATGGAAACGGTTCCAGAAACGTTTCCGTTAAAACTTAAGTAACCATTAAGCAGCTCGTATAAGAGATGACTGAAGGAAAAATTTTTATTATTTTATGGGAGGAACCAATATGAACAAGAAAGGTATTGCGGCACTTGGACTGTCACTTATGATGGCAGGTACCATGTTGACAGGATGTGGCTCAGGAGATTCAGATGGAGCAGGAAAGAAGGCAGATGCAAAGGGCTCTGTATATTATCTGAATTTCAAGCCGGAGCAGGATGCACAGTGGCAGGAGCTTGCTAAGGTATACACAGAAGAGACTGGCGTTGATGTGACGGTAGTTACAGCGGCTTCTGGTCAGTATGAGACTACTCTTAAGAGTGAGATGGGTAAGTCAGAATCACCTACCCTGTTCCAGGTAAATGGACCGGTTGGTCTTGCTTCCTGGAAGGATTATTGTTATGATCTTGGATCATCACAGGTGTATAAAGAACTCACTTCTGAGGACTTTGCACTTAAGGATGGCGATAAGGTCGCAGGAATCGGATATGTTATAGAGTCATACGGAATCATTTACAACAAAGAGCTTTTAAGCAAAGCTGGATACACAGAGGATGATATCAATTCATTTGCAGACCTCAAGAAGGTGGCAGAGGATATAACAGCCAATTCAGACAAATTAGGATTCTCAGCATTCACATCAGCTGGAATGGATGGCTCATCAGACTGGAGATTCAAGACACATCTTGCAAATCTTCCAATCTACTATGAATATAAGGCTGATGGAATCGATACTACAGATGCGATCAAGGGTACATATCTTGATAATTACAAAAATGTATGGGATCTGTACATCAACAACTCAACAACCGATCCAAAGCAGCTCAGCACAAAGACTGGTGATGATGCGGTTGCAGAGTTTGTTTCAGGACAGGCAGTATTTTATCAGAATGGTACATGGGCATACGCAGATGTATCATCACTTGGCGATGACAACCTCGGAATGCTCCCTATCTATATAGGAGCAGATGGTGAGGAGAATCAGGGACTCTGTACAGGAAGTGAGAATTACTGGTGTGTAAATGCTAAGGCTTCAGAGGAAGATATCCAGGCAACTCTTGACTTCATGGAGTGGTGTGCTACAAATGACACCGCACTTAAGGCAATCTGTGGTTCAAAGGGCGCTATGCCATCAGGAGCCGATGGAATGGGATTTGTAACACCATTCAAGAAGAACCTTGAGTCAACAAACCTTCTTGTAAACATCGCAAATCAGTATGTAGCAGAGGGCAAGACACCTGTAAGCTGGAACTTCACAACAATGCCATCAGAGCAGTGGAAGAACGACCTTGGATCAGCACTTACAACATATGCGGCAGATCAGACAGATGCCAACTGGGATCTTGTAAAGAGCGCATTTGTAGATGGATGGGCTAAAGAGGCTGCTGCAGCAAAGTCAAAATAAAACATATTAACAAATAAACAATAGTACACAACCCAAAAATAAAAAAACATCACAAAATAAAACCAACTTAAAATATGAATAAAGTTCTGCAAGCTGCAGGACACCAGGAAGGCTAACAGCTTTGCAAAGGCAGCTCATACCAAGAGGTGTCAGACTAGAGATGGATATGTATTCATATGCAAATATGTCTACATATCCATTTTTAGACTCAGAAGATATTGGAAAGAAAATTGATATGCAACAGAGTGGAGGTTATCAAAAAAATTATGGAGAAAACGATAAAAAGATATTGGCCGGTGTTTCTGATACCGACAATGGCTGCGTTTCTAATAGGATTTATCGTGCCATTTGCCGAGGGAATATATCTGTCCTTCTGTAAGTTCACGACCATAAGGGACGCTGAATTTGTAGGATTTCAGAATTATATAGACGCATTCAAGGACTCAACATTCCCGGATGCATTTAAGTTTACAACATTATTTGCGATTGTCACACTTGTGCTTATAAATGTTCTTGCATTTCTTGTGGCACTGGCACTTACACAGAAGATCAAAGGAACTAATATATTCAGAACGGTATTCTTTATGCCGAATCTTATAGGTGGTATCGTACTTGGATATGTATGGCAGCTTATATTCGATGCCATATTCTCAAAGTTTGATACAGCCCTGAAGCTCAATGAAGTCCTCGGTTTCTGGGGATTGGTTATACTGGTGTGCTGGCAGCAGATAGGATATATGATGATCGTTTATATTGCAGGACTTCAGGCAATTCCTGAAGACATTCAGGAAGCAGCCATGATTGATGGTGCAAATAGAACACAGAGACTTTTCAGGGTTACGATCCCGAACATGATGCCATCCATAACTATATGTACATTCCTCACAATAACCAACTCATTCAAACTGTTTGACCAGAACCTGGCACTCACAGGAGGCGAGCCACTCCATAAGACAGAGATGCTAGCGCTTAATATATATGAGACGTTTTATGGAAGAGTAGGATATGAGGGAGTAGGTCAGGCCAAGGCAGTCGTATTCTTCATACTGGTAGTAGCGATAGGACTCATACAGCTTAAGATTACAAGATCAAAGGAGGTGCAGCAGTAATGGCGAAGATACAGAAAACAGCAAATACAGCGGATAAAAAGCCTGTATACAGAGTGAAAGAAAAACCAACGTTGACGGGAATTCTGGCTACCTTATTCTTTACCATTATTTCCATAATATTTGTTTCACCGATAATAATTGTAATTATAAACTCTTTGAAAGCCAAGACGTTTATCAGTCTGGAGACATTTGAACTGCCAAATGAGCACAGCTACATAGGCTTGGACAATTATAAAACGGCTATAACACAGTATGATTTCATTAAGGCAGTGGGCTGGACAGTTGTGATAACGGTTCTCTCAGTAGTGGCAATTCTGCTGTTCTGCTCTATGACAGCCTGGTATATAACCAGAGTCAAGAATATAGCGACAAAGATCATATATCTGCTCTGCGTGTTCTCTATGGTAATACCTTTCCAGATGGTTATGTTTACTTTGGCTGGAACTGCGGATGCACTTCACCTTAATACTCCATGGGGAATCGTGATCGTGTATCTTGGATTTGGAACAGGTCTTGCAGTATTCATGTTCTGCGGATTTATCAAGTCCATTCCTTTGGAGGTCGAGGAGGCTGCGATGATAGATGGATGTACGCCGCTCAAGACATTTTTCAGGGTTGTTATCCCTATCATGAAACCTACTTACATATCTGTAGGAATACTTGAGGCTATGTGGATATGGAATGATTTCCTTCTGCCATATTTGGTACTCGACATCAAGAAATACAAGACTATATCTATAGTTGTCCAGTATATGAAGGGCAGCTACGGAAGAGTAGATATGGGAGCGATCATGGCGTGCCTTGTTATGGCTATCATTCCGGTTGTTGTATTCTACCTCTGTGCACAGAAGTACATCATCAAGGGTGTTGCAGCTGGTGCTGTAAAGGGATAGTAATATAATATTATTAAATGTAAAAAACAGGCGGTTGTGAGATTCGCAGCCGCCTGAAATTGGTTAAAAGGAGAGATTTCAGATGGAAAGATCAGCAGGAATACTGCTTGCTATATCAAGCCTCCCGTCAAAGTATGGAATTGGCAGCTTCTCAAAAGAGGCGTATCGTTTCGTTGACTGGCTTAGGTCTGCACACCAGAGCTACTGGCAGATACTTCCCATGGGCCCCACCGGGTATGGGGATTCGCCGTATCAGTCATTTTCGACATTTGCTGGCAACCCATATTTTATAGATCTTGATACACTGGTGGATCAGAGACTGCTCACAGACAGTGAGTGCAGCGAGATAGACTGGGGTGAGGATGACAGATACGTTGACTACAGCAAAATATATAATGGAAGATACAGTCTTCTCAGGAAAGCCTATGAAAGATGGAAAACGACTGACAGCATGGAGTTTTCTTTATTCATGGACGAGAACAGTGATTGGATATATGATTATTCATTATTTATGGCGGCAAAGGATTCATTTGGCGGAATTCCGTGGAGAGAATGGCCGCAGGATATAAGGAACAGACAGCCTGATGCAGTGCAGAAAATGCAGGTTGAGCTTGCGGATGAGATACATTTTCAGCAGTACATGCAGTATTTGTTCTATACTCAGTGGAATGCGTTAAAGAGCTATGCCAACAAGAACCATATACGGATCATAGGAGATATTCCAATCTATGTAGCCATGGACAGCGCAGATGTATGGGCCCACCCGGAGCTTTTCAGGCTGGATGAGGACAGACGTCCATATGAGGTTGCCGGATGTCCGCCTGATGGGTTTTCGGAGACCGGACAGCTGTGGGGAAACCCAATATATGACTGGGAGCTGAACAGGCAGACCGATTACAGCTGGTGGATAGCCAGAATGAGACACAGCTATAAGCTTTATGATGTAGTCCGGATTGATCATTTCAGAGGTTTTGATGAGTATTATGCCATTCCATATGGTGAGGAAACAGCTGTGAATGGCAAGTGGAAAAAGGGCCCTGGGATGGATCTGTTCAGGAATATAGAAAAAGCTCTGGGTAAGAGAGATGTCATTGCCGAGGATCTTGGTTTTGTGACTGATTCGGTCAGAAAGCTTGTGCATGATTCCGGATTTCCGGGAATGAAGGTTGTGGAGTTTGCCTTTGATGTGAGAGACACCGGGGCGGCATCTGACTATCTTCCACATAATTATATACGAAATTGTGTTGTATATACGGGAACCCATGACAATGAGACCCTTATTGGCTGGTGGAGCAGTATAGATCAGAGATCCAGAGACATGGCAAGGGATTATATGGCAGCTCATTATACACCGGACCGTCTGATCAATGTCCCATTTATCACGCTTGCTATGAGAAGTATTGCAGATCTTTGTATTATACCGATGCAGGATTATTTGGGGCTAGACAATAAATCGAGGATGAATAAGCCATCCACAGTTGGCGATAACTGGAGGTGGCGAACTATATCTGATGATACGGATGATGATCTTGCAGAGGAAATAGGCAGCCTTACACTGATGACCGGGAGAAGCAAGATGTGAAAAAGTACTCTCTAAAAATATTTACCGGGAAATGATAAGTAGAGTATTTTCTTGACCTCCACATAGCAAGATAATATAATTATTGGGAATAAAAGAGAAAAGTGGGATACAGCTTATGACAATAAAGGATATTGCGCGTATATCAGGTTATGGTATCGGAACCGTGTCCAGGGTGATCAACAATCAGACCGGAGTCAGTGACGCAGCCAGAGAGAAGATACTTAGAGTTATAGAGGAAAGTGGGTTTGAACCAAATGTCAATGCCAAGCACCTCAAAATGGCAGCGAAATCGGCGGTTGTAGTCATTATAAAAGGAAACCAGAACATGCTGTTTGCAGATATAGTAGAGCGCATACAGAGTCAGCTTGCGGGATATGATGAAGATGTCATAGTGGAATATATAGATGAGGATGGTGATGAGATAGAGTATGCCATCAAACTAATTCGGAGCGTGAATCCAAAGGGGATCATGTTTTTGGGTGCCAATCTTGCACTTTTTGATGAACGTGTGGAGGAGATGAAGATACCTGGAGTCATAATTACAACCAGCGGAGAGATTCTTGCAAATGACAACATATCCTCCATAACGATAGACGATACGACAGCGACATATGATATGACAAGGTATCTTCTTGAAAAAGGCCACAGGTACATCGGAGTCATAGGAGGACAGGTGTCCGAGAAACAGATAAGTTTCAACAGATATGAAGGCTGCAGGAGGGCTATAGACGAGAGGCAGAATGATGACCAGGCGGAGTTTACATATATTCCGTGCAGGTATTCTATGAAGGCAGGTTATGAGGCCGCGAAACGTCTCTTGGAGGAGCAGCCGGAGGTTACAGCAATCATGGCTCTCAGTGATACGATAGCAATCGGCGTCATGAGAGCGGCTGCTGATCTGGGCAAACATATTCCGGAGGAGCTGTCAGTTACTGGATTTGATGGAATAGAGCTGGCAGGATACTGTGTACCAAGACTTACAACAATAAAACAGAATACAGAGATCATGGCATCGAGAAGTGTTGACATCATGCTCAAGCATATAAATTATGCAGCAGCTGGTGAACATGAGATAGTGCCATATTCCCTGATAGAGGGTGAAAGCGTTAAGAGCATCGGCTAGGATTCAGGGAGAATCTTTTTTATTAAGTTTGAATTCGCCTTATACTGATATATAATATACCAGTATAAGGCGAATTTTTTAATGAGATAAAAGTTTGGTAAGGCTCTGAGATTCGTATAGAGTATTTATCACAGTTTGGAGATGAGAAGATGGATCAGAATATAGAATCGGAAATATTAGAAAAACGCAAACTATGTAAAGTGCTTAAGGTGTTTAAGATTGTTTCTTTTATAGGAATATTTGCGTCATTTGTTGCGTTTATGGTGGTATCTAGAAATGGCTATGAATTAGACTCTGCTTGGCTGCTGATTCCGGCTTTGTTTGTAGGCGGATTTTTCCTGTTCTCATATATGGAGACAAATAAACTTAAAGACCTTAAGGAACTCATGGGACAGTATGTTGTACGGAGTGTCCTTGGAGAGCGCTTGCAGGTGATTGAATACATGCCAAATGGATATACAAATGAGGCATTTTTACATAATTGTCCGATTCTTCCTTCATTTAATAATATGGATGGTTCTGACTTTATACATGGAATATACAGGGGAGTAGAATTTACATTCAGTGATCTCACACTCAGAACGGAAACAAAGGGTTCACCGGACGGCGAGTTCCTCGGCGATAATGTTGTCAATTTTAAAGGTCAGCTCATAACGGCTACTTTCCACAAGAATGTTAATGGTTTTGTACATATCCAGGAGAGAATTAGTCCAAGAATGAAAAACGAAAAGAAAAGTGGCATATTATCAAGAGTATTGGGTTCTGAGAATTCACGTAACAGTTTTATGACTGGCAACGCGTTATTTGATAACAGGTTCGATATATTTGCCTCTGACAGCCAGCTTGCTTTGAGGGTATTGACACCACAGCTTATGCAGGGACTTATGGGACTTGAAGGACTTATGGAGATACAGATCGCTGGCAATATGGTGGCTGTAGCGATAAAGAATGATAGGGATTTATTTGAACTTAGTAACAAGGTAGAGGATAAGGGTGGCGTGGAAAAGTATCGCCAGAAGTTTAGAGATGAACTTTCTGGTATTCTAAATGTTATCGATGTCTTGGGGATGAATACAGATCTTTTTCATTAGCAGGTTAAATGATAGAATAATTGCAGTGTGAACTTGTAAAAGATGTTGGAAATAAACGGGGAAAATCTATGGATTACATAATAGACAATGTAGAATTTATAACGGAGCTTGTGAAGTCTGGCTTTATCGGTATAGTGGGAATATTCTTTATCGGACTTGCAATATGGATAAAGATGAAGGAGGACCGTTGGAATTTTAAGAATATCGGAATAGGACTTCTGGCTGGTGGCATGGCACTTTTGCTAATCAGTGTATCTATGGTGGTAGATAGTCTGCAGGATGGAGGGGTAATAGCTATAGATAGGAATAATCCTGTATGGGTTATCCTGGATGTGATCAAGGTGCTGGCGTGTGTACTGATATTTGTGATAGCTGGGTATATTATGCGGTCAAAACGCATAAAAGAGAATGATATGTATGACATGGAGATAACCGGAAAGATCATAGGATACGATACCCTGACCGGCAGGACAAAATTGCCGGGATGTGCACAACCCACAGTGGAATACATCGATCCATACAGCGGTGAGCCGGATTCTTATGTGGTTAATCAGGATATAAACAGAAAGAAACATCCAATCGGCAGTGAGTATAGACTGCTTTACTCCAGGGAGGAGAGAAAGGCATTTGAGAAAAAATCAAACAAGGTGTACAGGGAGATGGAGGTATTCTTTTTCGGACTGGCGGGGCTGATTTTTGTCGCGGGGGTAGTGAAATTGATAATGAATGTGTTATAAAATTTATGTTAATATGGATGTTGTAACCAGAATTTATATATGTTATAATATCGGCAGATATAAAAGGTAATAAGAGTATATCATTGTGCTTTACACAATACAGGCGCAAGCGAAAACCCCAGAGGTGGCACCCTCTGGGGTTTTCTCCGTCTATCGTGTAGGACGACGTATTTCCTAGGCTGGTTGCCGATTACTTATCTTTGTCCAGCCATTTGCAAATATAGTAGGCAACAATACTTGCTATGACAGAGATAATAAAGGTAATAAGAAGTGTTATCATATGTACTTACCCCCTTTCTGAGCCAGTATAGGGGCGACAACAGAAATAGTATATCATAATATTACGAAAGCTAAAATCACAAAATAGATGTGTAACAATGTCATGAAATAATATTGTAATCACCGCTAGTCCTATGCTAATATAGATATGTTTGCGAAAATGACAAATTTTTATCACTTCAGGAGGAAAACAATGGGTGGATTTTTTGGAGTAGCGGCAAAAGATGACTGTGTGTTTGATTTGTTCTTTGGAATAGACTATCATTCACATCTTGGAACAAGACGCGGAGGCATGACAGTGTATGGAGATAAGGGATTTGACAGATCCATACACAATATCGAGAATGCTCCATTTAGAACAAAGTTCGACAAAGATATGCAGAACATGAAGGGTTATTTTGGAATAGGATGTATATCCGATTATGAGCCACAGCCACTCATAGTGCGTTCACATCACGGAACATATGCTCTGACAACTGTCAGCAAGATCAACAATGTTGACGAGATATCCAAGGAGATATTTGATCAGGGACATTCACATTTCCTTGAGATGAGCGGAGGGGATATAAACAGCACAGAGCTGGTGGCAGCCCTCATCAACCAGAAGGATAATCTGATAGACGGAATAAGATATGCGCTGGAGAAGATAGATGGTTCTCTGTCACTCCTGCTCATGAACCAGAATGGAATATATGCAGCTAGGGATATGCACGGAAGAACTCCTGTGGTTATAGGCAAGAAGGATGGTGCATTCTGTGCGTCATTTGAGAACTTTGCCTACAAGAACCTTGGATACCATGACTATAAAGAACTCGGTCCTGGTGAGGTTGTCGTACTCACGCCGTCCAACTGCGTGACGCTTGTGCAGCCGGGCAAGGACATGAAGATATGTACCTTCCTGTGGGTATACTATGGTTACCCTGCAAGTTCATACGAGGGTATGAGTGTAGAGCAGATGAGATACAACTGCGGAGCCAGCATGGCAAAGAGAGATAACGTTAAGCCTGATATCGTAGCCGGAGTTCCGGATTCAGGAACAGCGCATGCAGTCGGCTATGCCAATGAATCAGGAATACCTTTCTCAAGACCATTCATCAAGTACACACCGACATGGCCACGTTCATTTATGCCGACCATACAGAGCCAGCGTAACCTCATCGCGAAGATGAAGCTTCTGGCAGTTGAGGATCTTATAAAGGATAAGAGCCTTCTGCTCATAGACGATTCCATCGTGCGTGGAACACAGCTCAGAGAGACAACCGAGTACCTTTTTGACAGCGGTGCCAAGGAAGTGCACATCAGACCTGCATGTCCACCACTTGTATACGGATGCAAATACCTTAACTTCTCAAGATCATCATCAGAGATGGATCTGATAACAAGAAGAGTTATCGAGAGACTTGAGAACGGAAATGTGACAGATGAGGTACTTCAGGAGTACACAGATCCTGATTCAGAGAAGTATGAGAAGATGGTTGATGAGATCTGCAAGGAGCTGCATTTCACATCACTCAGATTCAACAGACTTGACGATATGCTTGAGGCGTGCGGAGTTGAGAAGTGCAAGCTTTGTACATACTGCTGGGATGGTAAAGAGTAGAGCAGGAAAACAGCCGCATAACCTGGCATATATGGTTAGGACAGAACATTTTATGACAAATATTAAACGGTGGTAGAGATAAGGCATAGATAATATGGGTAATAGTGCAGAGAATATATCAGAGATCACAATAGAAGAGATACAGGAACTGGATAAGGATTCATATCTGATAGTTGACATCAGGGATGAAGTTGAGATATCCCACGGAGCCATCCCGGGTGCGATGGCAGTTCCTGCGGACAGTCTGATGCCGGAGCATCTGGCAGAAACCGCAGGTGAACTGTTTCCTGCAGAGGAATATATGCCTGGGGACAACTCAAAGGGAAAGAAACTCATAATCTGCTGCACCCACGGAACCAACAGCATTCCGCTGGCGGAGAGACTTACAGAGCTGGGATACGATGCGGTGAGCCTTAAAGGCGGATATATATCATGGCTGCTCTACACCATGGGCAAGCAGGAACAGACTGATATATGTGCCGACGTTGAGAAGAGCCTCCGCAAGAAGTTCCACAAGAAGATATGGTGCAACTTCACAAAGGCCATCAACAGATATGAGCTGGTGAAGGAGGGCGACAGGATAGCCGTATGTATATCGGGCGGCAAGGATTCCTTCCTCATGGCAAAGTGTTTTCAGGAGCTGAAAAGGCACAACAAGTTCCCATTTGAGCTCAAGTTCATAGTTATGGATCCGGGTTACAGCCCGGCAAACCGCAAGGTCATAGAGGATAATGCCAGGATGCTGAACATCCCTATCCAGATATTTGAGTCTGATATATTTGATTCAGTGTATAACGTAGAGAAGTCGCCGTGTTATCTCTGTGCAAGAATGAGACGAGGCCATCTGTACAGCTATGCGAAGGAGCTTGGCTGTAACAAGATAGCTCTTGGACACCACTACGATGATGTCATAGAGACCATACTCATGGGTATGCTCTACGGAGCGCAGATGCAGACCATGATGCCGAAGCTTCACAGCACCAATTTTGAGGGAATGGAACTCATCAGACCTCTCTATATGGTGAGAGAGGACGACATCAAGGCGTGGAGAGATTACAACGAGCTTCATTTCATACAGTGCGCATGTAAGTTCACTGACACATGCACAACATGTAACAATGAGGAGACGAAGTCCAAGCGTCAGGAGATCAAGCAGCTTATAGCGACACTCAAGAAGACGAATCCGTTTGTGGAGGGCAACATATTCAAGAGTGTGGAGAATGTCAATATCGATACCCTTATAGAGTACAAGCAGGGAGGCGTGAGACACAGCTTTCTTGATAACTACGATGAGAAGAGCGGTAAGACAGAATAGAGAAAAACAGCATTTGAGAGCCGTTATTTACATTTGACTTATGTAAGTGACGGCTTTTAATGTTATTTTCATAAAAGCATGGCAATATATATCTGTTCAGCAATCGTGCAGCGATATACTGTAGTGGCCAACAGATGAAAATGACAGGGAGGATGGATGTATGCGTGTACTTGTAGTTGAAGATGAGAAGGATCTGAACAGCATAATATGCAGTAAGCTGGTCAAAGAGGGCTATAATGTGGATGCCTGTTATGACGGACAGGCGGCACTTGATTATATGGAAGCGGAGAATTACGACGGGGCGATCATGGATATAATGATCCCGAACAAGGACGGAATAACAGTCCTGCGTGAGATGAGAAATGCGGGGATACAGGTTCCTGTGCTTTTCCTCACGGCCAAGACGGAGACACAGGATATAGTCAGGGGACTGGATGCCGGAGCCAGCGATTATATGACAAAGCCATTTGAGTTCTCGGAGCTTATGGCAAGACTCAGGGTCATGCTGAGAACCCAGAATCCGGTAAATGAGAATGTGATAACCTGTGGTTCACTGGTGGTCGACATGAACAACAGACAGGCGATCAGGGATGGAAAGGTAATTGATCTCACGGTCAGGGAGTATGCTATCCTTGAGTACCTTGCCAGAAACAGAAATGTGGTAGTAACTAGGGAACAGATACGGGTGAACATCTGGAACATAGATGACGATGTCAATTCAAATGTGATAGATGTGTATATCCGTTATCTGAGAAGGAAGATAGACGATAATTATGAGGAGAAGCTGATCCATACTATAAGAGGTGTCGGCTATAAACTGGAATGTTAAAGAGAAAAATATCATTTGTAACATACACTATTATAATTACAGCGCTTATTCTGGTGGTGGGTATATCTTGTCTGCTGGTCATCCAGAACAATCTTATGAAGGATGATATGAACCTGATGGCTTATAAGAAGCTGACACAGGAGGTAGCCCAGATCAGACGATACATAGTGTATGATTCACAGAAGAAGCCACATATAGATGATGGATTTTACGACCGTGAGGACGATCCGGACAGTAATGAGCAGATATATGTGTTCCTTCAGGGAAATGACGGCGAGATCCTTGACGGCGAGGTGCCTGAGGGATATGCGGATAATCCGGATATAAGCATAAGAGATCTTATGCATATAGATGCAGGGAAGGTCAAGTATTTTGCGGTCGTCAGGCAGGGAAGAACAGACAAAGAGCCGCTGAAGAAGACTTCTAAATACAAGATCTGTGTCATGGTATCCGTCAGGGATATAGAGAGCAATTACAGTGAACTGTTATATAAATCATACTGTGTTATTGGAATCGTGCTGATAGCATTTGTGATATATGCATTTGCTTTGAGGAAACTGATAGCAGTTCCAATGGGAAGCCTGAACCGTTCGATAGATAAGAGCGTGGACAATCTTGATTTTACAGAGAATCTGGAGTATGACGGTCCGTTCAAAGAGCTTGATATGCTGACCGATGCGAATAACAACCTGTACAGAAAAGTCCATCATGAGCTTGAGAGACAGACCGAGTTCAATGCAAATGTATCCCATGAGCTGAGAACACCTGTAGCAGTCATGCATGCCCAGTGTCAGCTTTCCAGGGAAATCGCGGAGAAGAATGGCGATGAGGAGATGCTTGGGAGCATAGAGGTATTCGAGAGACAGACCTCACGTATGAAGGGGCTCATAGAACAGCTTCTTCAGATGTCGGTCATGGACAATGAAAACGCAGTCATAGCGGTTGAGGATGTAGATCTGCTGGATGTGGTGGAGTCTGTGTGCGATGATGTGGAGTACATCTGTAAGAAGAATCTTAAGTTTACCTACGACCTGAAGCCGACGATGGTCAAAGCGAATATGAACCATATAGTTATCGTCGTGAACAATCTGATGTCAAATGCGGTGAAGTACAGCAATGATGGAGGTAGTATCCATGTGTCCTGCGGTGTGAAAAATGACAGCTATTTTATCTCGGTCAGGGATGAGGGCCGGGGAATGGATAAGAGCACAAAGGAAAAGATATTTGAGAGTTTTTACAGAGGTGAGCCAGACAGAAGTGCGGAGGGTTTTGGCCTAGGTCTGTCACAGGTAATGCAGATCGCCAGATATTACGGCGGAATCGTGGATGTTGACAGTGAGCCCGGAAAAGGAAGCCTGTTTACATTTAAAATCCCGATAAATGCAGAATAATGTCTGTGGATTTTAATATATATTAATTTTTTTAATGAAAGATTAATCTTAAATGTGTATAATTTAAAATCAGTGTTTTATTGAAAATAGGAGCTATATTTATGAAAGAACGAAAGAGAATAGTACATTTACTGATCGGCCCATTGTTATTCGGGCTGTTTACGGCACTTTTGCCACACGGAGTATTCACGACATTTGAGTCAAGAGCAGCGATAGGAACCATCATGTGGATGGCGTACTGGTGGGTAACAGGCCCTGTGGACTATGCGGTAACCGCATTCCTCCCGATAGCCTTAAATGCGATATTTCAGATGACTGACATGTCGGCGGTCATTTCCAACTATGCAGACGAGACGATACTGCTTCTTCTGGGAGCTTCCATCATAAGCGTGATGTGGGAGAATACCGGGCTTGACAAGAGGATAGCCATTACATTCCTGAGACTTATCGGCAGCAGTCTGAGGATACAGCTTGTGTTCTGGTTTGTGTTGTCAGCAGTTCTGTCAGCGGTGCTTCCAAATGCAGTGGTATGTGCGACGATCACACCTATAGCGATCGCCATGCTCAAGTATATAGGAATGGACGACATCAAGACAAACAAGACTGCATCAAAGATACTTCTCACGATAGCATATGCAACCGGACTCGGTGGTCTGGCATCGCCGCTCGGAGGTGCGATGAATCTTGTGACGGTCGAATATATACAGCAGATAACAGGCGAGGAGTACATGTACTCTTCATGGGTCGTAAGATTCCTGCCTATCATGCTCATACTTGTGCTTGTAAATATCCTGTTCATGATCCGTGATGTGAAGAAGACAGAGATGCTTGGCGGTTCAAGGGAATACTTTGTAGCAAAATACAAGGAGCTTCCTCCTATGAGCTACGAGGAGAAGATAGCACTTGTGTTATTTGTTCTTGCCACGGTGCTTGCATTTACCAGACAGCTCTACCAGAGCATACTTCCGGGACTCAAGCCGGCGTATGTATTTATCATATGCGCCATAGTATCATTCCTTCTCACCAATAAGAACGGAGAGCGTATTATGGTGTGGAAGAATGTTCAGGGTAAGATCATCTGGGGACTTATGTATATATTTGCCGGTGGACTTGCCGCCGGAACACTCATCAACAAATCCGGTGCTGCAGAGGCACTTGGTGAGTGTATATCAAAGCTTGATATGAAGGGCGGATTTATCACAGTGTTCGTGATACTTGCCGTTACACTTCTCATGTCGGATGTGACATCTAACACAGCCACGGCTGCGGTAGCCATGCCGCTGGTAATATCCATCACACAGGGCTGCGGACTCAATCCGATACCGTACATATATGTGGCATCTGTGGGAGTCAACCTGTCATACATGCTTCCGACATCCATCAGGGCGATACCGGTTGGATACGGCCTGTCGCCAAAGTATATGTTCAAAGAGGGCTGGAAGATAACTCTGCTGGTTCTGGCGGTCATGTCAGTAGTATGTGCGCTGCTGCTAAAATACTGGCCGGCGTTTAGCAGTGTATAAATAATTTTTACTTGTAGAAGAGGGAGAGGACATGTCAGTAGTAACTTATACATTTATAGTTTTTTTATTGTGTACAATAGTGCTATACTACATAGTTCCAAAGAAGATACAGTGGGTGATACTGCTCCTTGCGAGTCTTGTGTTCTACGGATATGCCGGGATAGAGTACTTGTTTCTGGTCATTGTCACGGCTGTTGTCGTTTATCTGTTCTCACTGAGGCTGCAGAAGAGTCTGGACGAGCAGGAGGAGCTGGCAAAGGATGCGGACAGAAGAACCGCACGAAAGATCAAGGCTGCTGAGAAGGCGAAGAGAAAGAAGTTCCTTGTGTGGGCACTTGTCATAGTTATCGGTGTTCTGGCGGTGTTCAAGGCATTTGGCTTTGTGCTCGACAATATAAAGAGATTCATACCATACGACGGATTGCAGAGCATTCCTGACTGGAATCTCATAGCACCTTTGGGAATATCATTTTACTCATTCATGATGATCTCATATCTCGTGGATCTGTATAACGGACGAATATCAGCGCAGAAGAATTTCTTCAGATACCTGTCATATGTGCTTTATTTCCCACATGTTACCCAGGGACCTATAGCCAGATATGAGGAAGTAGGACATCAGCTCTGGGAGGAGCACAGCTTCAATATGGACACTATCATGAGAGGTGTCTGGCTCATGCTTTGGGGATTTGTGAAGAAGATCGTTATAGCTGACAGGATAGGAGCTTTTACAACAGAGATATTTGGGCATACATTTGATTATCATGGCGGAATATTCCTGGCAGTGGGAATCGCATATTCCATCCAGATATACTGCGATTTCTCAGGATGTATGGACATAGTAAGGGGCACTTCAGAGTGCTTCGGCATCGTTCTGGGAGAGAACTTCAGAAGACCATACTTTTCACAGACACTTCCTGAGTTCTGGAGAAGATGGCATTTGTCACTGGGTGCATTCTTCAGAGAATATGTATTCTACCCGGTGTCAACATCAAAGCTGTTCCTCAAGCTCAATGTCAAGATAAGAGATCACCTAGGAAATGTGATAGGAAAGGTATTTGCAGCGAGCATACCTATCCTGTGTGTGTGGGTGCTGACCGGTCTCTGGCACGGCGCAAAGTGGAATTATATAGCATGGGGCTTGTATCACGGAGTGCTGATATGCATGTCGACACTTTTTGAGGAACCGCTGGCAAAGCTTACAAAGGCGCTCAGGATAAAGACTGACTGCATAAGCTGGGAGATATTCAGAATGCTCAGGACATTCATCCTCTGTGTCATCGGACGTCTTATATTTATGGGACAGGGAATCCGAAGCTCGATCTGGATGATCCGTTCCATGGTTTTTGATCACTCAAGGGTGTATAATATTGTGGATGAATTTTCACTTTCAGGAAGAGAGTGGAGAGTTTTGATATTTGGATGCCTTCTCCTTCTTGCTGTGTCCATCGCGCAGGAGATCATGGAGAGAAGAGGCAGCACAGGCGATGTCAGAGAATGGCTTGCAAAGCAGAACATAGTATTCAAATGGCTGGTCATGGCAGCAGGTCTGGCATTCATTGCCATTTGCGGAGTATACGGCTCCGGTGCGGGCGCGTCATTTATATATGAACAGTTCTGATGAGAAGGGAGAAAGATATGCCAGCGTGGATAAAATATACAATATCAGTATTTTCGATATGTACAGTGCTTTTCCTTGGCTTGAACAAGGCGGGAGAACTGGCGAGACCACAGGATTTTGACTCAGATGTGTGGACAAACTACTATGCGGAGGAGGATAACACCATCAGTACGGTGCTCATCGGCTCCAGCTCGATGTACAGATACTGGATACCGACCCAGGCGTATGAGGAGCAGGGGTACACATCAATGCTCATAGGTACTGCGGCTCAGGATATAAGACTTGCGCCGTATCTCATGGAGGAGGCTGCCAAGACCCAGGATCTGGATCTGTTTGTGGTTGAGGTCAGAAGTATTATCATACGAGGCGATGTCACAAAGATAAAGGATGAGCATTACAATTATCGTATGGAAGTCATGACATCGGGCATGAGACCATCATCGACGAAGTTTGAGATGATACAGAAGTATTACAGAGCGGACGAGAAGTCCAAGTTCGAGCTCATGTTCCCTATTCTGAAGTATCACGATAATCTGCTGACATTTGACAGACAGGTGCTTATAGACAGACTCAATCAGGGAACGGACGAGTTCAAGACGGGCAGGCAGAGGGCGAAGATCACGAAGATCAAGGAGCCTGTGTTTGAGTCTGACGGACAGCTTCATCTGTCGGATGAGACACTCGGATATATAGATGACATAGAGGCAAAGGCAGAGAAGCTCGGAGTTAAGGTTCTGCTGGTTGCGACACCTTACTACCCATCAAAGGGTCAGGCGTCCAAGCAGCTTCAGCTTGACGAGTACATAGCCTCAAAGGGATATGATTATCTGAACATGAACAATGTTCTTGATGAACTGAATCTGGATTATTCAACAGATTTCTACAACAGCAAGCATGTAAATATTGCGGGTGCCAAGAAGGTTACCACATATCTTGCACAATATATAGAGGACAATTACGGCCTGCAGAGTAAGCTTACAGATGAGCAGAAGCAGAGCTGGACTGATGCCTGTGATGCCTGGGCAGATGAGGAAAGCAGTCTCATGGCAGAATGGGAGAAGTACAAGAAGGAGAACGAATAATGTATAAGCAGACGGTATTACATTATATTCAGGAGTATGCCCAGACGCAGCCGGACACTCTGGCGGTGTGTGAGCTAAGAAAGACAGTCACATACGCAGAGTATTGGAGCAATATAAGAAAGACTGCACACGCTTTGCAGGATATGGGCATATGCATGGGCGATCATGTAATGATCAGATGCACACAGAACATAGATTATCTGACAGTGTTCACTGCACTGCAGTACATGCAGGTGCTTGTCGTGCCGATAGAGAAATCCACATCCGCAGAGAGGGCAGTTGAGATAGGCCAGAGAGTTGATGCGGCATGTCTCATATCAGACAAGCCTGTGGATGGAATAAAGTGTATAAGCCAGAAGGAAATAATAACCAGGATGAAGGATGAGAGCGAGGCAGAGCTTGAGCTTCCGGGTGAGGAGGACAGATCGATGCTGCTCTTCACAACGGGAACTACTGGATCTTCAAAGGGCGTTGTCATGCACCACAGAGGTGATGTGGGAATAGCCGGCAATGTCATCGAGGGAACAGCCATGAAGAAGGGCAATGTGGAGATAATACCAATGCCTCTCAACCATTCATTTGGAATAAGAAGATACCAGTCAGACATGGTAAATGGCGGCACAGTATGTCTGATGGACGGAATGGTATTTATCGGAACGCTGTGGAAGCTCATAGAGAAATACGGAGTGACATCCATGGCGATATCACCGGCATCACTCGGAATGATATTCCATTTGTCGGATGACAGGATCGCGGATTATGCAGATCAGCTTGATTATATACAGATAGGCTCAGCACCTCTTGCCGAGTCAGACAAGGAGAAGCTGCTCAGATTGCTTCCACATACAAGACTGTATAATTTCTATGGTTCATCTGAAGCCGGATGCGCATGCATACTGGAGTTCAGTGGCAATGGCAACAAGACAGGATGTATAGGAAGACCTACCGTGAACTCGGTCGTAAGATTCTCTGACGATGAGGGTAACGTGGTTACAAATGGCAGCCCGGAGTCACCGGCACTTCTGTCCTGGGGCGGTTCTATAGTCATGGAAGGCTATTACAATGACCCCGAACTCACTGCTGAGACCATTGTGGATGGATATGTTAGGACAAAGGATCTGGCATATCTGGATGAGGATGGCGACTGCATACTTGTAGGCAGGGCCGATGATGTGATAAACTATGGTGGAAGCAAGATATCTCCTGCAGAGATAGAAGACCTTGCACTTGGATATGAGCATATAGATGATGTGGCTTACACTTCAATCAAAGACCCGATCACCGGAGAGCTTCCGGTCATACTGGTCGTGCAGAAGGATGGCTATGAGGAAGCTGATTTTGAAAGCTTTCTTGCTGACAGACTTGAGAGCTACAAGCTTCCAAGAAAGTATATCTATGTTGAAAGTATACCAAAGACGTTCAAGGGTTCAGTTCTGCGAAAGGAAGTAAGAAAGCTTGCAGAGCAGAACGTATAGATGGTTTGCAGAGAAGATCATACAAAGGAGAATTGAACAATGAAAGAATTTATTGAGATGCTCAAGAAGATCAAGCCAAATGTTGATTTTGAAAATGAGGAGGCACTCGTTGACGACGGAATCCTGGAATCACTCGATATCATCTCTATCATTTCAGAGATAGCAGATAAGTACGGAGTTGTCATCCCAAGTGATGAGATCATACCTGATAACTTCAACTCAGCAATCGCTCTCTATGAGCTTGTGGAGGATCTGAAGTAGGATCTGAAACATGATCTGAAAGTGGAATCAGATATATCTGGAACAAAAACCTGTGTATATGTTATATACACAGGTTTTTTTAATGCACAGATGTTCATATAAATAAATTTTAAAAAGAATAGCATTTTACTGTTGACATATAATTAAATATATGTTTAAATGTTCATAGATTCAATGAGAACAATGAAAAGGAGATAACTATTATGAAGAAGTATAAGATTGAAGTTGATTGTGCAAACTGTGCAGCAAAGATGGAGGAGGCTACAAAGAAGGTAGCAGGTGTTAAGGATGCAACAGTGGCATTCATGGCACAGAAGATGAGCGTTGAGTTCGACGACGGAGCTGACGAGGCTGAGGTTATGAAGAACGTACTTAAGGCTTGTAAGAAGGTTGAGCCTGACTGCGAGATCTTTATGTAACCAAAGGCGGTTATGCATGTGCATGCTGACTGCCGGATTATGGTATAGCAGGTTGTTTAGTCACGGCTAACTGTGAAAGATCTGTGCTCTATCAGATAGGAGGATGTTATGACAAAGAAACAGAAAAAAGTGCTCAGAAGAATTATAATATCGGCGGTTCTTCTGGTTGCCATGGCTGTCACATTTACGGTGCTTGACAAGACCGGGATGGTGGATCTTGAGAATCCGTCAGTTATGTGGCGATGTATAGAGATCGTGGCGTACCTGATTCCATATCTCATCATCGGTTACGATATACTTAAGAAGGCGTTTCTCGGAATCATACACGGAGAAGTATTTGACGAGAATTTCCTCATGGCGATTGCCACTGTAGGTGCCATGGTGCTCGGCGAGTACAAGGAGGCATCAGCGGTTATGCTGTTCTACCAGATAGGCGAGCTGTTCCAGAGCTACGCCGTAGGCAAGAGCAGGAAGAATATTACCGCACTTATGGATATCCGTCCTGACTATGCGAACATAGAGAAGGATGGCAAGCTTGAGCAGGTAGATCCTGATGACGTTCAGATCGGAACAGTCATAGTTGTACAGCCTGGAGAGAAAGTACCTATCGATGGAAAGGTTGTTGAGGGAGTTTCATCACTCAACACCAGTGCCCTCACAGGTGAGAGCGTACCTAGAGAGGTTCATGTCGGCGATGAGATTATCAGTGGATGTGTCAACCTCACAGGACTTATCAAGATCGAGACATCCAAGGAATTTGGAGAGTCAACTGTATCAAAGATCCTTGATCTCGTTGAGAACTCAAGCATGAAGAAGTCCAGATCAGAGAACTTCATCACAAGATTTGCAAAGTATTATACACCGGCTGTATGTATAGCAGCACTTGCACTTGCAGTGCTTCCGCCATTGGTAAACATTATCATGGGTAATCCTGCAGCATGGTCCAAGTGGATCATCAGAGCACTGACAACACTTGTTATAAGCTGTCCATGTGCACTGGTAATATCCATTCCACTGAGCTTCTTTGGAGGAATCGGCGGAGCTTCGGCAAAGGGTATTCTGGTCAAGGGTTCCAACTATCTTGAGGCTCTCTCATACACAAAGTATGTCGTGTGCGATAAGACAGGAACACTCACAAAGGGTGTGTTCCAGGTTACAGAGATACATCCTGAGGGAGGAATGAGCGAAGCTGATCTTCTTGAAAAGGCAGCGCTGGTCGAGAACTATTCCAACCATCCTATCAGCAAGAGCCTGAAGGAGGCATATGGCAAGGAAATCGACAACAACAGGGTCACAGACGCAAAGGAGATCAGCGGACACGGTGTGTCAGCGGTTGTTGATGGTCATGAGGTTGCCGCAGGAAATGTCAAGCTCATGAAGCAGATGAACATACAGGCAGCGGTTCCTACATCGGTTGGAACAGAGATACATGTTGCCGTGGATGGAAAGTATGCAGGATATATTCTCATATCAGATGTTGTCAAGCCAAATGCAAAGGAGGCTATAAGTGGTCTCAAGGCAGCAGGCGTGGAGAAGGTAGTCATGCTCACAGGTGATGCGAAGAAGGTTGCAGATGCAGTCGGAAGCGAGCTTGGCGTGGATGAGGTGAGAAGTGAACTTCTCCCTGGAGACAAGGTGGATGAGGTCGAGAAGCTCATCGCAGCCAAGGGAGAGAAGGAGAAGCTTGCATTTGTCGGAGATGGAATCAATGACGCCCCTGTACTTTCGAGAGCAGATATAGGAATCGCCATGGGAGCCCTTGGTTCCGATGCAGCTATCGAAGCTGCGGATATCGTCCTCATGGATGATGATCCTGCAAAGATAGCGACAGCCATGAAGATATCCAAGAAGACACTCCGGATCGTACACCAGAACATAGTATTTGCACTTGTGATCAAGTTTGCATGCCTTGCACTGGGCGCAGTTGGATTTGTCAATATGTGGTGGGCAATATTCGCAGATGTAGGAGTTATGATCCTTGCGGTATTAAATGCGACAAGAGCACTGAGCTTCAAAGAATAGGAGGAGACCGCATGGGAGAGATACATTTGCCGCATTGTCACTGCGACAATGAGAACAAGATCATAAAATGCATGCCGTCTGTGGAAGATTGCAGCAGCATGGCAGATATATTCAAACAGCTCAGCGATGGCACAAGGCTCAGGATACTCTGGATGCTGTGCCACCTCGAGGAATGTGTCAGCAACATAGCGGCGGCCATGGAGATGAGTGATCCGGCCGTATCGCACCACCTGAAGCAGCTCAAGGGCAGCGGCCTGATCGTGAGCCGCAGAGAGGGCAAGGAGGTATATTACAAGCTGGCAGACACGGAGACAGCCAGACTTGTACACAAGGTGTGTGAGGAGATGTTCCAGATAACATGCCCGCTTGAACAATAGAATAATATGACAGATAAATCCCCGCCGGTACCGAACAGATCAGTGCCGGCGGGGATTTTTTGCGTGGACAAGGAGATGAAGATATTATTATTTTAGGGTTTAGAGTAAAAAGTTGTTGACACATATCTGTACATAGTGTATATATAACATATAAACAGTTGAGAACAGTTTAAGGAGGTGTACATATGAGACTTTCTCAGAACTCAGGAGTGCCTATATATCAGCAGATAGCAGACAGCTTCAAGTCGGACATTCTGGCGGGCAAATATGCCCAGGGCGAATATCTGCCGTCTATCAGGGGGCTGGCACGGGATCTGAAGATAAGTGTTATCACCACCATGAAAGCTTATGAGCTGCTGGAGCAGGAGGGGCTGGTCACCGCTGAACAGGGCAAGGGCTTTTATGTGAATGCACAGGACAGTGAGATGCTGATAGAGCAGCATCTTCGAAAGGTAGAGGCATCTTTGACGGAGGCCATAGCTGCGGCACGTATTGCGGGGTTGTCGGACGATGAGCTCAAGAACATGCTTGATGCTCTGCTGATGGTGGAGGACTGACGATTTGACAGGCAGAGAACAAAGTGGACAGAGAATAGGGAAAAAGAAAGACGTGAAGAGAGTTTAAGGTTTAATGGAGGATTGGATGATGAATTATGACTGCGCTGTAAAAGGGGAGAATATTTCCAAAAAGTTTAAGACATTTACACTGGATATACCTGATTTGAGGGTGCCAAAGGGATTTGCGACAGCACTCATCGGAGAAAATGGAGCGGGAAAGACGACACTTCTCAATATGCTTTCAGGAATAAGGCTTGATTACAAAGGTGAGCTGACTTTCTTTGACAAGTATTCATCGGAGGAAAAGGAGAGAAGGGCGGATGTAAAGAACAGGATAGGCTATACGGGAACAGGCAGATACTACCTTCCACAGTGGACTGTATCTGATGTGGAGGAGATAAGCAGTCTGCTCTTTGATAATTTTGACAGGGACGAGTTCGAAAGATATTGCCGTGAACTTGCGATATTTCCTGATTCCCCGGACGGTGTTGCTCTGAAGAAAAAGTGTTCAGCACTCTCTGATGGAACCAGAACTAAGCTGATGCTTGCCGGGGTTATGGCGAGGGATACAGACCTGCTGCTGCTTGATGAGCCGGCATCGCCTCTTGATCCGCTTATGCGAGACAAGCTGTGTCAGATGATCGGCGATTATATAAGCGACGGAGCGGGGGAGAAGAGTGTATTGTTCTCAACACACAATATATCCGATATGGAGAGTATCACTGATTATGCGATCATCATGGAACATGGAAATGTGGTCGAGTGCGGATTTGTGGAGGATCTGAAGGAAAAGTACATACTGATAAAGGGAGATGCCCAGGATGCGGAGACGGCGTCAAAGAGCCTTTATACCATGACTAAGAATCCGTATGGTTTTGAGGGGATCTGCCTTGCAGAGAATCTGGACAGGCTTGCCGGCATGAATGTGAGCAAGGAGATACCATCGCTGTTTCAGATAAGTGTGGCGGTCATGAAGAATAATACAAAAATGGTATTAAAGTAAAAACTGCTTAGAGTGTTTCATGTATTTATAGGAGCGTAATTATGAGGATGATAAAGGATTACAGAGCAATTACGAACGGGAAATACCGGTTAGCCTGCAATGTTCTGATACCGGTTATACTGGGGATCATACTGGCTTTGGTCGATGCAGTGGTGAGAAACGGTTATGTTACAGTAGTCATGTTTGGCTTTGGTGCCGCGTTCATGACTGCGATTGAGATTGTAGGTGATTATTGGGGATTTGGTGCAATATGTGTGAAAGGGTGCCTTGGAATGGACTATCTGAAGACATCCACAAAGGGCAAAGCCATGCTGCAGAATGCACTTATGGCGGATTTGCTTGTCCGCCCGGTGAGGATCGCGATATGTATGGCGCTGGTGGCTGTGCCGTATGGAATCATGGTGGGAAATCCGGTGAGACCGCTTTGCCTGTCGGTGCTGCTCACAGCAGATATTTCCGTGTGGGCGCTGAACATTACCAGATATGTCCAAAGCGTTCAGGTCATGAGTGTGCTGTCCATGCTGGCATATGGAGCATCGGGAGCTGCGGTTATATATATAACGATATCTTCGGGATTGCAGAAGTTTACATGGCTCATAGTTGCAGCACTGGCGGTATTGCTGCCGGTTGGAATATATGTGACGCGCAGACATATGTACCGCAAGGTTGAGGCGTCTTATCTGGATATTGATTAACAGATCGTTGTTCAAGGCCGGAAACGGCTTAGACTATCCGCCCCGCCTGCCGACGGGAGGAATGATATATATCAGACAAGGAGGATTAAGGGATGAAAGATTTGATACTTGGTTTTAAACTTCTCAGATATGGGTATAAATTAAAGACAAATTTGATGATGCTTATTTTGTTCACTGCAATAGGGTTTGTGGTCGAACTGTCATCACATGGAACGAACATGCTGGGCGGTTTCTATTTTATGCTGACTGGAATGTTTGCCTACCAGATGATAATATACATGAATGCATCGGACTATGTGCAGTCAAGCGCGATGAAGAGAAAGCTGGAAGTGGGAATGCCTGTGATCGTCAGTACAGTTGTGTATCTTGTACTGCTCACAATACTTGTTGCGGAGAAATATATACTTATCAGAATGTACCCGGAGAATACAGAAAACTATCTGGATACATTGTTTATGATCATATTTATATTGTTCGGAGCTATGATATTCTGTGGTGTATGTTACAAATATTTTGTGGCAAGTCTTATCGTGTTTATGCTGGTGATAATGACCTGCATGTCAACACTAAATTCCTGGTTGTATCACCATCATATATCGGAGGTTATAAGCCTTGGAATTGTAAAGCTTGCTATCCTTGGATATGCGGCCATCATTTCGGGTGGTGTTATAGAGTATTTGATCAGTTCACTTCTCTACAGAAAACAGTTGTCAGAAATCGCAATGAGCGGACTCAGCAAGAGCATGAAGTAAACGGAAATACAAATAAACTTAACAAAATAGATGGAACAGAGCCGGTTGCGGATCGTGCGGGATTGCCGAAGAGAGGGCGGTCACAGCAGAAGATTTGTAACCGGCTCTATTGCTATTATCAGGTGAGTGGAATATAATATTTAAGAATGTGCGCACTGGAGAAATCCGGCAGCTGCGCATAAGAGTAATGTATAAAATACAGAACCATAATGGCAGACATTGATAAGTCAGCATATGAATTTGAAAAGAAAGATATAAGAAAGATATAAGAAAGATATAAGGAAGTTATATGGTACAGAACATATTGTTTGATCTGGATGAGACACTGCTGGACTTCAAGCGCAGTGAGAGCAGAGCGCTCTCCAATATGCTCAGGCATATAGGGGTGGAGCCTACAGAAAAGGTCATATCCAGATACAGCGAGATCAACAAATCGAGATGGAAGCTGCTTGAACAGGGGCTGCTCACAAGGCAGCAGGTTAAGGAGAGTAGATACGAGATACTTTTTGCAGAGCTGGGAGTTGACTACTCTGCTGCAGAGGCGACAGCCTACTATGAGGATCAGCTCAGCCAGAAGGGATTTGTGTTCCCTGATACGATAAAGCTGCTTGATACTTTGTATGGACGATACAAGCTGTACATTGTGTCAAATAGCGGAGCATACGTACAGACTGGAAGAATGGCAGACTGCGGTATAGTAAAATATTTTGAGGATATATTCATATCTGAGGATGCCGGAGCGGAGAAACCGTCCAGAGAATTCTTTGACTATTGCTTTGGTAGGAGACCAGAGATAAAGGCAGATGAGACTGTGATCATAGGAGACAGTCTGACATCAGATATACAGGGCGGAATAAATGCTGGGATAAGGACGATATGGTTCAACCCTGATGGTCAGCAGGCGGCGGATATACATCCGGACTATGAGGTGAAAAAACTTATGGATATTCCGGCGCTGCTTGAAGAGCTGTAAGCAAAAAAACAAAATTATTTATCGGAACCGGATACAAATGAGTCCGGATTGAAATAAACAGTAATAGACAAATATACAGAGGTAGTACATGAAGATAAGAGATTTGATAACACAGGACAAGGCGACACTCTCATTTGAGGTGTTCCCGCCAAAGAAGGATACAGACTTTGCGGATGTTGAGGCAGCGGCGCTTGGTATAGCGGCATTTAAGCCGGATTACATGAGCGTTACATATGGTGCCGGGGGAAGCACCAAGGGGCATACGATCCAGCTTGCCCAGGAGATCCAGGAGAAGTACGACGTGCCGACCATAGCACATCTGACATGCGTATGTGCCAGCAAAGAGGGCATCAAGACTGCGCTTGCTGACATGAAGAATGCCGGTATAGAGAATATACTTGCTCTCCGCGGCGATATACCGAAGAACTATGATGGACAGATGTTTGCAGAGTTCTCACATGCATCAGAGCTGGTGGAGCTCATCAAGGAGACAGGAGATTTCTGCGTGGGCGGAGCATGTTACCCTGAGGTA
>OGWY01000402.1_pt1 | contig 36016 bp, 29 predicted proteins | sample 1576121 | NCBI WGS metagenome assembly OGWY01 (sample SAMEA3541543, study PRJEB24748) | human gut metagenome | biome: human gut; feature: human-associated habitat; material: faeces | place: China | collected 2012 | reverse complement strand
ACTGATACAGGTGGATTTTCTCCGAATGTTGTTCAGCCGACAGCAGAGGTGCTCGTATTGTTAAGAGCAGAAGATAACGCAACAGTTGCGGATGTGCGGTCCAGAGTGGAAGATATTGCGCGAGGTGCAGCGTTAATGACAGGAACGGAATTGGAGATTGATTTTGTAAAAGCAACTTCGAACACTGTTCCGAACCATGTTTTAGGGCGTGATGCAGTTGAAAATTTGAAATTGCTGAAACTTCCGGAATTTTCAAAAGAAGATGTGGAATTTTACAGCAAGATTTCAGCAACAAACAAGAATGGAAATCCAGGACATCCGATCGCAGATACGATTCCGGATTTCAAACCAGTTGAGATCGTATTCCCGGCATCCTCCGATGTCGGAGACGTAAGCTGGATTGTACCGACGGTTTCTCTTAGTGCCCCGACATGGCCGGTTGGTACAGCAGCACATTCCTGGCAGGCTGTTGCTCAGGGAAAGGCAAGTATTGCCCATAAGGGCATGCTGACGGCGGCAAAAGTCATGGCATGCACAGGAGTAACTTTTATTGTATCAAGTTCAATACTTGCAATGTCACTGCTCAACCTCCCTCGTGCCATGTGGGCAGGTATCGCATGTATGTCAGTCTGCCTTCCATTTTCAAATGACATAAAGCCAAGAGCTGTGAAAAGAGGACTTTTTAATATAGTCGGATGCCTTCTTTTCCTTGTCCTTTACTATATACTGCCTTCATCAATGTACCCTTATATAGGAATAATCGGTGGTATCGGTGTTGGATATTCAGCAGGATATGCATGGCAGACAGCTTTTAATACATTTGGTGCACTATCTATTGCAGCAGGGCTTTTCGGTGCCCAATACGCTGTTATTTTAAGAATAAGTGCAAATATCTTTAGTTCTGCTTATACATTTATATGCGATAAAATCCTAAGCCGTATGCTTGCAAGATTTTAATATAATGAATAACCTGAGTTCAAAAAGGAGAAGCCCGTGAGCTTCTCCTTTTGAAATATTACTTAATTAACATGCTCTTCAAGCTTATTTGAAGATGTTTATTAAATTTTTATTAAATAGCATCAAGTGCCTGCTTGATATCGGCAATCAAATCATTCTTATCTTCAAGACCACATGATATACGTATAAGTCCAGCCGGAATTCCCGCCGCTGCAAGCTGTTCATCATTCATCTGTCTGTGTGTTGATGTTGCAGGATTGAGGCAGCATGTTCTCGCATCAGCTACATGAGTCTCAATTGCTGCAAGTTTAAGATTCTTCATGAACTTTTCTGCTGCTTCTCTTCCACCTTTTAATTCAAAGGAAACTACACCACAACCTCCGTTTGGCATATATTTCTTTGCTATTTCATAATATTTATTCGATGGAAGTCCCGGATAATTGACAAATTCAACCTTATCCTGCTTCTCAAGAAATTCTGCAACAGCCTGTCCGTTCTCCACATGTCTTGGCATACGCACATGAAGTGACTCCAGACCGAGATTTAAAATAAAAGCATTCTGAGGTGACTGAATGCAGCCCAAATCCCTCATAAGCTGTGAAGTACACTTAGTTATAAACGCACCCTCTTTACCAAACTTCTCTGCATATGTAATTCCATGATATGACTCATCAGGAGTACAAAGTCCCGGAAATTTGTCAGCATGTGCCATCCAGTCAAACTTACCACTGTCTACAATCGCACCGCCTACAGCTGCACCATGTCCGTCCATATATTTTGTTGTAGAATGTGTAACAATATCAGCTCCCCATTCTATAGGTCTTAAATTAACTGGAGTAGGGAATGTATTATCTACAATAAGCGGTACACCATGTTCATGTGCTGCTTTTGCAAATTTTTCTATATCAAGAACTGTAAGTGCCGGATTGGCTATTGACTCTCCAAAAACAGCTCTTGTATTATCCTTAAATGCAGCATTAAGTTCCTCATCTGTGCAATCAGGGTCTACAAATGTCACATCTATGCCCATTTTTTTCATAGTTACTTCAATAAGATTAAATGTTCCACCATAAATAGATGATGAAGAAACAATATGGCTTCCTGCTTCGCATATATTAAACAACGCAAAAAAATTGGCTGCCTGACCTGATGAAGTAAGCATTGCCGCTGTACCACCCTCAAGTGCTGCAATCTTTGAAGCTACATAATCATTGGTCGGATTCTGCAATCTTGTATAAAAATATCCTGATGCCTCAAGGTCAAAAAGCTTTCCCATATCTTCGCTTGTATCATACTTAAATGTTGTTGACTGGATAATAGGAATCTGTCTTGGTTCGCCATTGCCCGGTGTATAACCTGCCTGTACGCATTTTGTATTAATAGAATAATTCATAATTCTCCTCCTGTATATAGTGGAATTTTAATTATATAGTATACCTATTTTGTGTAAATGTAAAGTGTACAGATTACATAAATATACTCTGCATACTTTCTGATACGACTAACTTAATACCTCTCATTCCCCATCAATGCCGGAAATATACGGCTCTCCGCTTTTTCTTTTGGCATATATCCCATCAAGCAGCCTTATAACCGAATCCTTTGAATTATCAAAAGGATTTCTGTGGCTAAGCATAAAATGTTGTGCTTTTATATTTTTTAAAATTTCAATTTCTTCTTTAAGAATTCCTGCATTATAAAGCCTTTTTTCACCTTTTTGCATTGCATAAACACCATCTCCCAAAAAACAGTATTTTTCATTTATTTCTAATGCCAGAGAACCTTTGGCATGACTTGATGGGAGTGGAAAAATATGAAGATTAATATTACCATCACGAAAATACAAATCATTTTCCAGTATTTCACCTGTTTTCGTATATTTATAAGTCAATCTGCCCTGATACACATTTGAATAGCTGATTTTATCAAGATTACCTATATGGTCTGCATGAAAATGAGACAAAATCACATTTATCTTCTTATTTGAAGTGTTAAAAGCAGATATAATCTGTGACACACACGGATTATTTCCGACATCGTACAGCCACAGATTATTTTCTCCTTCAATCAGCACGACATTTGCCGACAATGGATTTTGCGTCGGCTCTATATATGAAATGTTTTTTTCCAGTTCAATTACTGCCATTTGCATTCATGCTCTCAATTTCTTCATTAATTGTATCCTCTGATGCTGCCATTGCTGCAAGTGTCATTGTAAGAAGTTTTTCAAGTTCCCAGCCGAGCAGTTGTGCACCACGTTCAATAACCTCTCTTGAACAGCCTGCTGCAAAACCTTTGCTCTTATATTTCTTTTTTAATGATTTAAGTTCCATGTCTTTTGTGCTCTTTGACGGACGCATAAGAGCTGCTGCCCATATAAGACCTGTTAGCTCGTCTGCCGCAAAAAGCACTTTTTCCATTTCATGTTCCGGTGCAACATCAACTGTTATCCCATAACCATGGGAAACAACTCCATGAATAATATCTTCTGACACACCGCCCTCTCTTAACAATTCAGGTGCCTTTATACAATGCTGGTCGGGATAAAGTTCAAAATCAATATCATGTAGAAGTCCTACAATTCCCCAATATTGTGCATCATCACCATATCCTAATTCATTGGCATACCATTTCATCACTGCCTCAACAGTAAGTGCATGCTGAATGTGAAAAGGATCTTTGTTATATTTTTTTAGTAATTCAAATGCAGCATTTCTTGATATATGTTCCATCTTAAATACTCTCCTTAAATTGCTATGATTATAATTACAGGAGTGTCTTCCTAAGCTCTGCTCCGTCTTTTGCACTCAGATATGCAGGTGCAATATCAAATACAGTCTTACAGCCGCTCTGACCTTCTTTGTAAAGACGGTATGCAGCTCTTGCATATGCCACAATGACACATGATGTAAATTCAGGATTTGAATCAAGCTTTAAGCTATACTCAATAACATGATTATTTTCCTGATTCCAGCCCGTCTTACCTGAACGGATAACAAATCCACCGTGTGGGATTCCGCTGTGGTTCTTCTTTAATTCCTCTTCGCTGATAAAATGCACTGTGGTATCGTATTCTGCGAAATAGTTTGGCATATTCTTAATTTCTTCTTCAACCTTTTTTGCATCAGCCCCCTCTTCTAGAACAACAAAACACTCTCTTGTATGTTTCTGCCTTGTAGTAAGTTCAGGATTCTCACCATTTCTTACAGCCTCAAGAGCTGATTCTACAGGAATTGTATACTGCTTTCCGTCCTTAACACCTTCAACTCGGCGGATTGCATCTGAATGGCCCTGACTTACACCTTTTCCCCAGAATGTATAATCACGTCCCTCAGGTAAAATTGCATTTGCATACATACGGTTTAAAGAAAACATTCCCGGGTCCCAGCCAACGGAAATAATTCCGACATGTCCGCTTTCCTTTGCAGATGCGTCAACATTCGCAAAATGTTCAGGAATTCTTGCATGTGTATCAAAACTGTCAACAACATTAAACATCTTTGCATACTCAGGTGTCTGAACCGGCAAATCTGTTGCACTTCCGCCACAAAGAATCATAACATCAATTTTATCTTTCCACTGTGCAATGTCATCAACAGAACAAACTGCTGCACTCTCTGTAAGAATTGAAACTGTTTCCGGTGCACGTCTCGTAAAAACGGCCGCAAGTTCCATATCAGGATTCTGCTTAATTGCACATTCTACACCTCTTCCAAGATTTCCATATCCTAAAATACCTATTTTCATTAAAATTCTCCTCGTATAAATTTTTCTATTATTTTATCAGAAAAAGCGGCAGATTTCCATATAAAAACTGTCCTACTTTTACATACTACTTTTATATCACCAAATGTACTTAATTATCTTGTTGAAAATTATAACATTTCACCAATAAGCACACCTGAAGAGGATTTAAAGAAAATACTGGGATAAAAACAACTCCCTCGTTATCGTGTTACAAAACACCTGATAATGAGGGAGGAACATGAGACAGTCACACTTCCTCCCGTCTGTTAAATTTAATTACATTACTTGCAAGATTAGAAATTTAATCAGCTGCTTTCTCAAACACAAGAATTTTTTCCGCAAATCTTTTTACTACGGGCATCCATGTCACAAGCTTATATGCAGGATTAAGTGTCGCCATTCCTCTTGCTATATTGTCGTTTTTGACTTTTTTAAACCCCACAGCAATATCCTTTAAATCTTCAAATTTGTCGGCACCCCATGTAAATGTTGCACCTGTGGCTTTTATTGATTTCTCGATGCCTTCTTTTTTTACAAATAAAGGGCATAATGTTTCCATGCACACATATGCATTATCAAAATTATCCCTTATAATCCCAAGCATTGTCTTCACCTCATCGGCAGACATATACATTGTAAGTCCCTCAATAATAAAAAGCATTTTTCCTCTCACTTTAACCTGATTCACCCATGCTTTATCAAGTACGGAACAAGCAATCGTAGATATTCTGCCCGATTCGTTGTATACGGAATCTCGCACTTCTATAGTTTCAGGCAAATCGAGATTGTACCAGGTCAACAATCCATTATCCATGCGGTATGCCCTCGTATCAAGCCCGCAGGCAATATTTACAACCATACAGTCGGGATTTTTTGAAATAAAATCTCCAACCAGTTCGTCAAATACAACACTTCTTGCAACAATACCTCCGCTCATCGCCGTATCTTTTTTGGCGTTGCTGAAATCATAATCTATCTTTTCCACGAGTTCTTCGGCTTTTGCGTCGTGAAATTTATTTTTTGGATTTTTACTGTGCATTGCCCTTGCATAAAAGCACTGTAACATTGTCTCCGCCGTTCCGTTAAGCACAGGTTTTATCTTTTTCTCATTATTCATAATTATCACTCCCTGTTATCTTTAAGACTCTCTACCATATCTACTTTTTCAGCTTTTCTTCTGACAATAACAAGTGAAATAACATAACATGCAACAACAATTACAACTGTGAGCAATATGCTCTTCACATTTATGACAGGAGTATATAAAACACCCTCAATGGCTGAATAAATTCTGAAAACTACAACCATCATCAAATATCCGGCAATCATTCCAACTGCAATGCCAAATGGTATTATGATATGATTTACGTCTATTATCATACGGTTAATTTCGCGTTTTTTAAGTCCGAGAACTTTAAGCATGGATATGTTATGACGATTTTCTGAAATTAGCATATTTACCGAAACATAGAGTGATGCAATACATATAATTGCTCCTATTACGGCAAGTGAATATATAATTGATGACATTTCCGTAAGAATTGTCTGCATCTGCTCTTTTATATCTTCACAAGTTACCGTCTTTGATATTTCATCGCCAAGTTCCAGCGGTTTTACAGATAAAAGTCCGTTATATGTTCCGTCCTGCCATCCCAGAAGTTCTCTCGCCTTATCAAGTCCGCACACGATAAGCTTCTGACTGTCATTCATTATAATTCCGCTTATTTTAACTTTCTTTTCTTCCATAGTTGTAGGATTTATAAATGAAAATTCATCACCTGCTTTAAGCTTGTAAGCATATGCCATTACATTTGTCACATAAAATCCGTTGTCAATGTCGGCACGCTCTCCGTCAATCGTTTCAATATTAAGATATTTGACATCTTTATCTGCACCTATCAGTGAAAATGTTGACCCATCATGCTCATACTTTCCTATAACAAGCTCATCTGCGTCGTCTGTTTTCTCTGTTTTAAGCTTATTCAACACATATTCGTACTTAAATGTACCCATTCCCGTCGAGCCCTTGTCAATAACATTATTAATTGAATCAATGAACATAAACGCAACAGTTATCATTAATGCTCCCAAAAATGCTCCAAGAAATACAACAAAGCTTCTTCCGGGATTTGCAAGTATGCTTCTCATTGCAAATTTATTTCTGGCTTTTCCTTTTTTACCTACAAGAACATGTTTGATTTTACTGTCACCGTCGGCATTTTTATTAAGCATTTCAACGGTATCTTTCTTTAAAAGCTTTGACACCTTATGTGCGGCTTCAAGCATATAAATAAGTGTTGGAATAATCATTCCAATTATTGCAATATGTATAGGAAGCGTGAATTTTACAGGCATCGGCTCATAATCCGCAAGTCCGAGTTCACCGAACGGCTGCTGTATTATCTTTGTGACAACAGTTACTAAGATACCTCCGATAAGCCCCGGAATCATAGCAAGCACACTGTAGTGTCTGATAAGTGTACTGTTTTTGTATCCGAGTGCCGACAATGTACCGATAAGTTTCTGTTCCTGTTTTATCTTACGTCCTATTATAACGGATATAAGTGCCACGGTAATAAGCGGTATCGTGAACAGAAAAACATATGCCATTATAAGAAACATAACCGCCTGGTCGTCAACCATTGTTATTCTCTGATTATTTTCCCTGCCAAGATAGCTGTTTATCTTGTATTGTTCGTTGATATACTTTCTGAAGCCGTTTACATCACTTTCCTTAGCGTATACCACTTTGTACTGGCACGAATTTGCCCCAAGTTTTTCATATGCACTGTCTGTCATATAGACAAGGAAAAAAGTTGTTATATTTTTATACGTGTCATCGCTGTTTTCAAGCATATAAAGATAATCAGGGCGAAGAAAATCACCTGTAACCGTATATTCTTTGCCTTTAATCTTAATTTTGTCGCCTATTTTTATATTTTGGTTGACAGCATATCCTTTTGATATAACAATTTCATCGTCTTTCGATACATCTTCACCGTCAACAACTTCATACAAATCAATTTTTTTATTTGCCTTAAAAACTCTGACTTTATAATCATCTTCGTTTATATTAATAAAATGTTCTTTTTCAAATGTAACATTATATTTATCTTCTATCCCGGAAATCTTTTCATCGGGAATTTCCAGATATGTTGTAAATGTGGCATCTTCAAGATTATATTTTTCAAAAAATTCATCTCCGTATTTTTTGATTCCACTTCCCGCTATGTAAAAAAGATAAAACAAAAGCAGTGCAACAACAGTAAGCACTGATGATGCAATATAGAAAGACAAATTTTCTTTAATATTTCGTAAATATCTCTTGTTAAGAGTCATTTTTTGACCTCCTTATAATCACTATTTACACATAACTGCCATATCCGCCCGTGTCCGTGTATACATACGAAGCGGTCACAACACCTTTACGCGTAAATTATAACGCAAGTTCTTCTGCCGAAAGTTTATGTGGATTTTCGGTATAATCCGCAATGCGTCCGTCCTTTATTCTTATAACCGAATCCGCCATATCTGCAATGGCTTCGTTATGCGTTATGATTATTATTGTGGTCTTAAATTGTTCGTTGATTTTTTCTATGAATTTGAGTACGCTTCTTGATGATTTTGAATCAAGTGCACCTGTAAGCTCATCGCACAAGAGTATCTTCGGATTTTTTATCAGTGCTCTTGCAATTGCGGCTCTCTGCTGTTGTCCGCCTGAAAGTTCTTTTGGAAAACGATTTCTGTATTTTTCTATGTCGAGTGCCGTCATAACTTCTTCTATATCAAGAGGATTCTTTGAAATATCCGATACAACCTCTATATTTTCCTGCACTGTAAGGTCGGGAATCAAGTTGTAAAACTGAAAAACGAAACCCACATCTTCACGTCTGTAATCAATAAGTTTTTTCTTATCACTGCCGCTTATATTCCTGTCTGCAATCGTGATTTCGCCTGAATCAAGTGAATCAAGTCCGCCTATCATATTAAGAAGGGTACTTTTCCCCGAGCCTGACGGTCCCAGGATAACGTATATTCTGCCCTCATTCAATGAGAGGCTTACCCCATCAAGTGCATTAACCAGTGTCTCACCCTCACCGTAATGCTTTCTTGCATCTTTTATATTTATAAACATAGACTCCTCCTTGTTTTATTTTACTCATATTAAATAGTATGTTGTGTCTGTCTTTAGTTAGATAGTTCTAACTTTTTAACTTGATAATAGCACTAATACTGTCATATAACAAGAAGATTTTGGGGATTTTTGAGATTCAGAGACAGTCCCAAACAAAAAACCGCTGAAGCTCCACGGTCAATGGCATTAAGTTAAGGGTGATGAAGAGAAGTTAGTATCGGTTTTTGATATTAACTTTTCTTTTTTATATTTCAGTTAGAATTTATACGTGCAGGCTTTTTGAGCACGACAAATAGACAAGGGTGTTCCCTTGTCAAAAAATTATACATTTAGAACGATTTATGCTACTCTATACATGAAGCTTATTGCTTGTTTGGCTTTCATATCACGAGGTCTGGAACGCCCTGGGCGAATAGGCGTTATATATTCCCCAACGCATTCCATATAGTTTCTTTAATTCTTCGGGTGGAAATTCTCCAGAATCTAAGTTTGTCACAACTACTTCATAAGAATTATGGGAAGAATTTCTATGACCGGAGAGCCCGCCCCTGCGGACTCCCTATAATTATCACGGCACTTTAAAACGCCGCTTTGTAAATATCTAATATTTCGTCTTCACTAAGCTGTACGTAATTATTCTTTAAAAGCCTCTGCTGTGTTTTTATCACATCGCCGGCAAATACAGCAAGGTCTGATTCTTTGACGCCGAACTCTTTAAGAGGTGCACTCTCCAGGACTTTATCCATAAGTCCGTAAAGTGACTCGAGTGCATTTTGAGGCTCAACCGAAAGACTGTCGGCAATGACCGCTTCAAGGTCATTGATTCTGCCTGTAGGCTTTATTTCCTTATATTTTTTCATAACATCTTTAAACATAAGCTGGTTTGACTGACCGTGCGGAATGTGATATACGGAGCCTAAAGGATAAGCACATGCGTGAACTGCCGCACAGCCCGCATATCCGAAACCGAGTCCTGCCCAGTTGGAAGCCTTTAAGAAATCTGCCGCATAAGTTTTCCATGCGTCGCCGCCACCTGCTTCGACAAATGCTTTCCAGCACTTTAATATTGTTCTTAATGCCTGTTCTGAAAAAATTCTTGAAATGCTGCAACCGTTAGGGCTTAAAAATGATTCCACACTGTGAACCATAGCATCTATTGATGATGTTGCAAATATTTTATACGGAAGCGAATCAAGCATATTTGTTATCATAACCGCAGTATCAGCAAGCATTGCAGGGTTCGCAAGTCCCATTTTCACGCCTTTGCTTACACGGTTAATAACAGAAATATCAGTTACCTCGCTGCCCGTTCCGCATGTTGTCGGCACAATGATAAGAGGATGATATTTTTTAAGATTTCCGACATTATCATACAAATCGTCAATGCGGTCTTTTTCTGACGCAACAGCAACAACTTTGGCAATGTCAATAACCGTGCCGCCTCCGACTGCTATGATTCTGTTATATTTTTTATCTCTTAATTCATCTAAAATTGCGTCAACCATGCCGTCTGTCGGCTCACCCTTTCCGTATTTTTCACGAAAAAGCGTCTGAACCCCTGTATTAAGCGGAGCAATATATTTGTCAAATGTATGCTCACCGCAAAGTACCAAATCCTCTGCTCCTATCGCTGCATCTTTTGCAAACTGTTCAAATGTATCAAATTCCTGTATTTCCGTCTTTATAGAAAAGCCTTTCATCTGCTTTATGCCTCCTTTTTCAACTGTACGGCATCTTCCTGCTCAAATTTACGTTCTACCATATCAATTACCATATCCGCTGTTTCGTTCCAGCCTAAGAGACTGCTGTTGATAAGTATATCTCTGCTGTGTCTGTCACCACGTTTTCTGCCTGTAATATACTCATGTCTTGCATGCTGTGCTTTCTCGACAGACTCCCATTCTTCTTTGGCTTTGCGTTCATTTTTGATGCCCTTTTCTTTCATTACTGCGGCAATCTCATCTTCCTGCGGAGCATAAATAAATACATTTATTACGTCTTTTCTGTTTCTTAAAATGTAATCGCTGCTTCGTCCGACAATTACGCATGATGATTTATTTGCAAAATCATTGATTGCCTGGAACTGTGCATCTATAACTCGGTTTGAAAGATTTGCATATCGTACGCCGTATGAAGTATCGAACGCATATCTTACACCTATTTTCGTATCGGCCTCCTCAACAAGCCCTTTATCAACACCAATCTGTGCAACAACCTTATCAACAAGGTCTCTGTTATAATACTCTATTCCTAGTCTGTCGGCAATCATTTTCGCTATCTCGGGACCACCGCTTCCATATTCACAACCGACTGTAATAACAAAATGTTTGCCGGGATATTTCGCATTCGGAAGTGTTGCTGTTTCCTGACTTTCTGTTTTTCCGTCGTCCTCAACAATAAATATGTCACGTCCGAATTCGGCACCGTATTTTTTCTTAGAATAAAAGTAGAAAAATACGCCGAGTGCAAGCCAGATACCGACTACAATCCATTCCTGCCATACAAGTGCTGCCGAAAATGATGCCGGAACAATATAAAGAAGTGTCATAAATCCCGCCATAAGAACTGCCATAAATCCGACAAACTTACCCGCTTTAACCTTGTAAGGTCTTTCCATTTCAGGCTTTTTCTTACGAAGGATATAAAATGAAATCGAAACAAACATGTAAGCGATTACACAGCCAAATGATGCCGCATCAACGAGCCATACAAGAACGACTCTTCCGAAGAAAGGAGCTACGACACAGGCTATTCCGCAAAGAATAATTGCAGCTTCGGGTGTCTTGTTTTTTCCCAATTTACCAAACATTTTTGGTATCATAAGAGATTCACCCATTGAATACAATGCACGGCTGCCGCCCATTAAGAATGAATTCCATGATGTGATAATTCCGCATAAACCGCCGATTATGAGGACTTTGCCCATAAGCGGTGACCTGAAAGCTATCTCAATCGCTTTAGCTGATACAAGTCCGTTCTGTGATGACATTTCTGCCGCGATAGCACTCTGCGGCATTATGTAGCAGACTGCAAATATTATCAAAAGATACCATGCTACTGCCAAAAATATTGATAAAAGCATTATCTTTCCGATTTTTTTGTAAGGTACGTTAATCTCTTCCGCTGCCTGTGGAATTACATCAAAACCGATGAAAAGGAAAGGTGTCATACATGCAACTTTGAACACACTGCCGAATGTATTTCCGGCACCTGATTCCCACATCTGACCTGTAATATTTGATGTCTCACCGTTTATCGCCGAACCGACAACAAGTAAAATTCCCGCAACAGCTATAATTGCTGTAAGAACAGTCTGTAAAATTGCCGCTGTCTTGGCACCTTTTATATTAATAAATGTAATTAATACGGCAACACCGACGCCCAATAAAATAGTTGTTAAATAAATATCTTTTCCTGCTATTGAATATAAATAAACCTGATTAAACTGCGGAAATAAATATGTGATAACTGTAGGAAGCGCAGTTGCCTCAAATGCTGATGTTGCCACATATCCCAATATTATCATCCATGTGCACACGAATGAACCCGTAGATCCCATAGCCCTGTAACTGAATACGTGCTCGCCGCCGCACTGTGGCATTGCCGATGTAAGCTCCGCGTATGTAAGTCCTACAAAAAATACCATAACGCCGCCGATAAGCATTGCTATTATTGAGCCCATAAATCCGGCTGTCGTAATCCAGTCGCCTGAATTAATTACCCAGCCCCAGCCTATCATTGCACCGAATGCGATAACAAGAATATCCCAGGCCCCCATTACTTTATCAAATTTCGATTTCTGCTCCATACTATATCCCTCCTACAGTTAAACTTGCAGCCGGAAGCGTTTTTACGCTTCCAGTGCTTCCTTTAAAGCTTCCTCAAATATTTCAAGACCTTTTTCCATCTGCTCGTCTGTCATTGTAAGAGGAGCTAAGAATCTTACCGTATTGCTTGCTGTACCGCAGCTTTCAAGTAAAAGTCCTTTCTGTATTGCATTATGTATTAAATCAGCCACAAGCTTAGTTGCAGGTTCCTTAGTCTCTCTGTCTTTTACAAATTCAATTCCGACCATTGCACCGAGACCTCTTACATCACCGATGACATCATATTTTTCCTGAAGCTCTTTATAACGCTTCATAACTGTTTCGCCGATATGTCTTGCCTTTGCTGCATAATCGTCACGCTTCATAACTTCCATTACTTTAAGTGCCGCTGCTGCCGCAACAGGGTTGCCGCAGAATGTACCGCCGATTGTTCCCGCAGGTGCCGCATCCATAACCTCTGCTCTTGCTGTAATTGCAGATATTGGAAGACCTGCACCGAGTGATTTTGCTGTTGTGATAATATCAGGAGCTGCTCCTGCTTCAGCCCAGTATTCAGAAGCATAATACTTACCTGTTCTGCAATTACCGCACTGAACCTCATCAGCTATCATAAGAATACCGTTATCATCGCAAATCTTTCTGACTGCCTTAACCCATTCGATTGGAGCAGGAATAAATCCGCCTTCGCCCTGAAACGGTTCTACAATCATGCAGGCAATTTCTTTTGCAGGTGCACCCTCGTCAAATATTCTGTTAAGTTCATCAATATAATACTGAATTGCTTCTGCCTCTGTATATCCCTTAGGTGCTCTGTAAAGATACGGATAAGGTGCTCTGTAAATTGCTGACGGGAAAGGTCCCATGCCCTGTGCATATACTTTCTTGGCTGTGAGTGCCATTGTAAGATTTGTTCTTCCATGAAATGCACCCGTAAAACAGATAACACCGTTTCTCTTTGTAAATGCCTTTGCAATCTTAATTGCATTCTCGTCACATTCCGCACCAGAGTTTGCAAAATATGTTTTCTTTACATCGCCCTTACATGGCATTATCTCGTTAAGCTTTTCAGCAAGACTTACATATCCGTCGTGTACATATACATTAAAAATTGTGTGGAAATATTTTTCTGTCTGAACTTTAACAGCTTCAATAACTTCAGGATTTGAATAACCGATGTTAAGAACACCTACACCGCCGACCCAGTCAAGGAATTTGTTTCCGTCAAGGTCTTCAAACATTGCTCCGCCGCCCTGCTTGATACATATCGGATATGTCTTTCCGCAGAGAGCCTTTGGAATAGCTTCATCTCTTCTTTCAAGAAGCTCCTTTGACTTTGGTCCAGGGACATGTGCTGTGATAATTTCCGGAAGTGCCTTTGATAATTCTTGTGTTGTCATAATAAAATCCTCCTTAATATTGCTAAAGTCTTTGAAATAAACAAAAAAGGTGCCGAAAATTTTTACATTTTCGACACCTTTGTCTTTTCAAAACTTAATTATATTTTGTTTATGGTCTGAATTATACTCTATTTATTTAGTTTTGCAATGGTTTTGATTAACTATTTTAATTGTGCACCGTGCACAATCATTTCTTGCTGCGGTAATTTCTTATCATAAATGCCAGCTTTAACATAAGGCATGTATCAAGATTATCAAAATCCACGCAAAGAAGCTCCCTTATCTTATTAAGCCTGTAATTGAGTGTATTTCTATGGATTATGAGACTCTCCGCGGTTTCCTTTACATTACAGTTGTGATTAAGAAAACTCTCTAATGTCTCACACAAATTTCCGTTGTTAATCTCGTCCGCATCTATGAGCTTTCCTATATTTTTATCAACAAATTCATCAAGAAATTTCTCATCGGTAATCTTTGAAATGAGTGTATACACACCCTGTTCCCTGTAAAAGAAAATATGCTCACCCGATTCGGCAACACATGCGGCTTTTATTGCTGCTGCCGCCTCTTTTCTGCTTTGCATTACGTCTTCAATATAGTCAACCCTGCTTCCGATTCCGACATTGAGCTTTATGCGATACTTTTTACCCGCATTGTCAACAATTTTTTCCAACACTGTTCTTAAATCATTTTCTTTTATAACGTCGGTTGAGACAAGTGAAAGAACCGAGCCTGTCTGCTGCATGACAAGCACCGTTAATCCGCGGCAGATAGAAAATTGTGTATTGATAATATTTCTCAATTTCCGTCCCACCTCTAATAAATCTTTGTTCGTGCTTTTATCGGTATCAAATGCAAATTCTATAACGCAAAAACTTCCCGACAAATCAATATCAACGGCTGCCGCCTGCTCGAACACCTTATCTTCGTTGAGATGCCGTGCATCAAGAATCGACGCAAAAATCTGCTCCTCAATATTCTTGTTGTTTTCCTCAAGAACAAGCCTTTTACATAATATCTGCGATAAATCCACAAGCGGAAATTTTTCGGGCAATTCAAAAAGGGGAAGATTTTCCTTATCACAATATGATGCAAGTTCGGGAAGAATCTGCCCTTCATTGATTCCAAGTGCCGCAATTCCGTGCTTTACCATGTCAGTGATAAGCCCCATAATTCTCTCTTTGTTTTCCGTGACATCTCTGTTAGTCAAGACAACAAATTCTCCGCCGTGAATATAATCTTCGACGCGGTATTCGTTTTTTACGCACTGAAGACAATCTGCAAAATATATCCAGCGTATTGTATTTTTTATTCCGTCAAATCCCGCCTTTAAATTTAATACATTCTTTAATTCGGGAATATTAATCATATCTTCACAATTCATATATATCTTCCTCAAATACACTTTTTTATATTTTAACCCCTGAATGTATATCAATCTTAAAAGCGATTACTCAACAGTAATTATATCCTTTAATATATACTTAAATGTCGGGGCTGAACTGTACTCATTTTCAATATATCCTTCTTTTAAATCTATCTGCTCTGACGGATTATCGGGATTTACTCCAATATAGTCACCCTGAAATACATTTATATTGCCCTTTTTAAACTGTTCAATAACCTTTTCCACCCTCTCTTTGGTGCCGTTTGCAACAGCTATATCATTGAATTCCAGCATTGATACCCATTCCTCGTCAAATCCCGCACCGACATCATTTCCGTTTACATTGCCTTTAACATGCTTCTCTATCACTTTATCATTAAGAACTGCATCTATAGCTGATTTCATATACGGTTTCCAGTTAATTTTGCAGCCTGTCAGATAAGTTGTAGGTGCAATGTCGAGCATGCTCTGATTATAACTCACATTGTATACTGGTACATCTGAAGATGTTTCTTCGCATGCGGTAGCCGGACCTGCCGTATCGGAATGTTGCGATATAATTATACAATGCTCGTCTATTAATTCCCTAGCGTACTTCTTTTCGGTACGGTAATCATTCCATGAATTTGTATACTTAACGGTCATAACCGCCTGCGGCACAACAGACCTTGCACCGAGAAGAAATGCCGTATATCCCGATATAACCTCGGCGTAAGGATACGCACCGACATATCCTATTTTTGCCTCGGACTCCGAAATTATGCCGTCATCTATAAGTTCTTTAAGCTTCATTCCTGCGGCCACACCTGCGGCATATCTACCCTGATATATTGCTCCCATAAATGTATGATAATTTTTCAGATACGGTTCTTCATTGGCATTGGAACATGTTGCCATGCAAAATTGCACCTCGGGGTATTTCTGTGCCAATTCTTTTGTAGTCACACCATAATTATAACTTGTCGAAAAAATCATATTACAACCATCACTGACCAGCCTCTCAAGATAGTCCCTCTCGGTTCCCTCGGCAACATTATACATAGAAACAATTTCAACTTTACCATTATATTCCTGTTCTATATCAGACAATGCCTCTATAAAATTATTTGTATACATTGTACTTGCATCTCCGACGTAGACAACTCCTACTTTTATGGTTTTATCTTCATCACGCCTTAAATAAACAATAAATGCACCTATAACTATACTTACCACTATACATGTTATCAATGTTATTATGCAGTCTCTTTTCGCTGTATATGACAGTGTTTTTTTTATCTTTTCTTTAATATCATTGTTCCCCATGATTTTCACCATCCTTATACAGATTGTCTATATCAATAAGGCCTTTTTCAATAAGACCAAGCATTATTTCTACAAGTTTAGGGTCAAACTGTGTACCGCTTCCACGTTTAATTTCTCTGATAACATAATCCTTATCAAGTTTTTTCCTGTATACTCTGTTTGCCGTCATCGCGTCAAAAGCGTCTGCAATTCCGATAATTCTTGCATTAAGCGGTATTTCTTCACCTTTAAGACCATACATATAACCGCTTCCGTCATATCTTTCATGGTGATATAACGCACCTTCCTCAACATGATTTATAAGCGTGAAATTTTTAAGTATCTGTGCACCTTTTTCAACATGCGATTTCATAAGTGCATATTCCTCATCAGTAAGTCTGTCAGGCTTATTAAGAATTCTGTCAGGAATACCTATCTTTCCTATATCATGCAAAAGTGCCGCTTTTTTCAGGTTTTCACATTCGTCCTCGTTGTAGCCCAATTCTTCCGCTATAAGCACGGAATATTCGGAAACTCTTAATGAATGCTGGCTTGTATTTATATCTTTTGCATCTACGGTCCTCGCTATTGTCATAACGGTTTCGTTGCCCATTTCAAGCTGCTTCTTGACAAATTCAAGCTCTTTTTTCTGAAAATCAAGAGTTCTTTTAACCTGTGTATGAAATATTATCCAAGTAATATATGCTACTATAATTGCAAATACAGCAACCATATATATTTTAAACCACCAGTTGTTATACATTTCTGCTTTTTTAATAATAGTATATATATTTTCTGTTACCGTCACTTTTCCCTTATCATCAAGCACTGCAAGATGAAATTTGTATGTTCCGACAGGTATATTTCTGTATACTATATTATTCAGTTCACTTTGAAGCATAACCCTCGGCTCGCTGTCATAACCTTCCAAATATATACTGACATACGGAACATTTACCGAATAATTAACTATCTCCGGAAACATTTCCAGAACATGTGCCCCGCTGTTAATATATATATCTTCCCCTCTTCTTACTCTGATAAGTTCATCATCTACCTGAATCGATTTCATCTGTATTCGGTATGACCTGATATTAGAGCTGTAATTTTCCAGGTTTATAACTATTACGCCATCTTCCGTTGAAATATAAAGATTGTTATTTTTATCCAGGTAATTCCATGAATTAGGCGTAATTGCATTTTGAAGTCCCGACTGATTATTAAGCAAACGATATTCCACATCATCGCCTGACAGCAGCTTTTTCTCATCTACCACAAAAATCCCCGCAGAACTCAAAACAAACAGCATGCCATCTTTTCCATTGACAATATCGTAATTGTTATAGTACGGAAAATTTTTAAGCACACGTATATTTTGTGTCTTATCCATATAGCATATACTGTTGCTTGTAACAATAAATATGCCATCACCGGAACTGTCCTCAACCATTCTTAAAATAACTCCCGAACTAAGTCCTTCATTTTTGCCGAAATTACCCACAATAACACCATCACGTATGACTTCTATTCCATTTCCATCCGTACCCGCAAATATTGTCTTATCATCTGCCTGCAAAGTACACAGAACCTTGCTGTTTATCATCTGTGTTCCTATGTTATAGACTGAATCATCATCTTTTATAAAACTCATTCCCGAATCCCCGGCAACAAGTATTGTATTATCGGACAATTCCGTTACCGTTCTGTAGAGTTCGCCGTTAAGTCCGTTGCTTTTATCATATTTTTTTACACCACCGTCAGTTGTCAGCTTATATACGCCAGCCCGCGATGTACATATCCACAGATTTCCTTTGCTGTCCTCTTTTAAGCAGCGAATTCTAACTCCGTTTAACACATCAATAACAGGTGTGATACTTCTTCCTTTTATATTTGTGTTCTCATCTTTGGAAACATATAATCCGTTGTCGGTTCCTATGTAAAATCCATCATTCCACCAGGTAACGGTATTAACTACCGAGCTGTCTGTAGCATATGTATTGTAGAGCTGTGTAAATGCTGATTTACTGAGCCTTAAAATCCCCTGTCGCGATGATACAAACCAAAGATTTCCCTGATAATCATAAGTCATGTTATCTATTGAGCTGTTAAAATTTCCCGTATTAAGTTTTACAAAATCACCGATGTTGTTATAATATCCTATTCCGTTATCCGCACAAACGAATAAAATCTCTTCTCTTGACGATATATTATCAACAAATTTCAGGCTTTTTATATTTTTTAATTCATTACATTTGTGATTATCAATTAACGTAAGAATACCTTCGTCAACTCTGTATACATCAATACTATCTGCAGATGTTCCTGCATACAATATACCATCTTCATTAAATGTACAGGTTGTATATGTACTTCCGTCAGCCGGAACATATTGCGATATTACATCCGTATCCCTTATTATACTTAATTTTCCGCTATCACTTACCGCTGCAACATTTCCACTCTTGTCGGCATCAATGCTTACAGCATATGTGACGTCATCTATTACCTTTTTTACGGAAAGTCCGCCCGCCATGGATAATACCGACATCTTGCCTGTTGTTCCGACGTAATAACAGCCATCTGTTCCCTGTGTTATACATTTTACAGCATCATCAGATAAACCATCTTTTTCCGATACAACATTGGCAACCTGTTCGTTTATCATAATAGACAAGCCATTATCATTGGTTCCTATCCATAATCTGCCCTCTTCATCAAGATACATACAATTAACGCTTTTTATCGAATCATACTCATCAATCCATACGAATTCTTTTCCGTTATATCTGTAAAGTCCGCCGTATGTACCTATCCACAATATTCCGTCATTCGTCTGCACAATATCATTGGCACAGCCACCCGGTATTCCGTTTTCTCTTCCGTACACCGTCTGAAGATAAGAACTGTAATCCTGTATTTTATCGTTATCTGATTGTACCATTACATCAGAATCTTTTTGTTGTTCATTCTGGGTTTTTGCCTGTGCTTCTATTGACAGATTCATATTCTGCCCAATCCGGGCTATAACCGATGATGCCAACGCAAACATCAGACACACCGATATTACTCTTTTATCGAATCTTTTCCATCCTTTGTCAAATTTCACAAAAACAAACAGAATTAATACCGCTATAACCTTATCAAGAAAATCAACATAAAATTCTCCCGCAGCGTAACTTATAATATTATTAAAACCTATGCTTATAAGGGAATCAATAACTCCGTCTCCCCAAATATTATTTGTATAACCATTGAAAAAAATATAATTGAAAATTACAGACACTACACAAGATACAAATGCAATATAGAAGCTTGCCGTCAGTGCTCCTAGAAGTGTTTTCATGTAATCTTTTTTGATACACACTCCTGCAATTACTGCAATTAAAGCACTTACAACAGCATAACAAATATATGTCCAGGAATAAATTATAGAATATAATGTATTAAGGGTAACTCCGACAATAACACCACATACAGGACCAAGCACATATGTGGCGGCTATAGTTCCGAAAGAATCCATCCATATAGGAAGCTTAAGCCATTGTGCCAGACACTTGCCCGAAAGATTGAGTAATAGGCATAATATAACAAATAAACTCGTACTATATCTCCTGTTCTTCTCCATATTCTGTCCCTTATCCAAAAAAAACGTATAAATCATTAATATAAGCTACTTTTTAAGTCTATCATATAAAATATAAATTGTCGATTTAATTTTATAAATAAATATTCATGCCATACTTCTTTAAATCAACTTTTCCATTTATAACTTCTACTCCGTCAGCTTCAAGCAGTTCTGCCTGTTTTCCTGCTCCTCCGAACGCAAACTCCCCCGAAAGTTCTCCCTTGGAATTCACAACCCTGTAGCACGGAATATTTTCAGGATCAGGATTTTTATGCAATGCATTGCCAACCGCACGTGCCATTTTTCTGTCACCTGCAAGTTCGGCAATCTGTCCATATGTGGCTACGCATCCTCTCGGAATCTTTTTAACCGCACTGTATATTCTTTTTGTCGGGCTGTCAGATACAAGGTCATAGCTTTCCGCTATCATTCTTTTAATATCTTTATCCGGTATTGAACCGTCAAGGATAATAGTGTTCCAATGTTCCTTATTCTGATGATATCCCGCAACTACAGATGCATAGGCACTTCGCCAGAAATCTCTCCACTCAGGTGAAACTTTTACATTAAGATTAATATAACCATTCCGTTCATAAGTCCACAAAAATGCTTTTTTATTGCTTTTTACTCTCACAAGCTGCCAGTTTTCATCATGAAACGGAGCCTCTATATATGTATCCTTAAATGATAAGCCGTATGCCAATGCTTCTTCTCTTGTTTTCATAATACCATTCCATTGCCTTAATAATACCTATTTAATATTAAAACTTTATTTTAATTCAAATTTATTGACAAATTCATTTAATGTCACTACCTGTATTTAATCTATTATAGCACTTTGTTACCATATTATTTAATAAAACTTTGTTATGTCCGAAACATTTTTTCGTTTTGGCATATGGGAATCCTTAGCGGCATATCCAACCGCAATTACAGAAACAACCTGTTCGGTTTCGGGTACGTTAAGAAATTCTCTTATTGCCTCACCATCACGAATTCCCATAATCAATGTGTCAAGTCCCGATTCTTTGGCTTTAAGAACAAAATTTTCATTTTGCAGCCCCAAATCATAATATCCCCAGCCGTTGGCACATTCATTGACTGGCTCTCCTGATAATCTGTCAAATCCCACGCAATTTTTTACAAATGTTGTTACGACAAGTGCCGCTCCTTCTGAATTTTTCTGATTGAATTCCGGCAGACATTTATCAGAGAATTCTTTAATCATTTCATCCGATAAAATGCAGTAATATCTTGACGTCTGTAAATTTTTCCATGAAGGAGCCAATATAGCTGCATTTATAATAATTTCAAGCTGCTCTTTTGTAACTTTTTTATCAGCATCATAACTTCTGATACTTCGTCTTTCATTTAATACATCCTGTAATTCCATGATATGTACCTCTTTTTGTATTTTTATATTTGTTTATTATATAATTTTCATTCATAAAAATATCATCAGAAAGTCAGCCGCATTTGAAGCCCTTTGCGGCCTTGCTGCTTTGCATCGTCAACCGCACGACAAATCAATTGTGCGGCGTATCCGTGTTTGCGATACTCCGGCAGTGTATTCACTCCGAAAATCATCTGCCAAGCACCATTTTCATTGTGCACGGCTGAATTTATGCGTTTCTTTTAATCTCCATATTGTCACTCCTTATTTCTGTACATTGTACAAATTTTAGTAATAACATTATACTTCTAAATTCAGACCTATTTTGTTCACAATATTATATCACCACCCCATTACAATGGTCCACCTCATGCTGTATTATCTGTGCCGTAAATCCGCTGTATTTTCCATGCTGCGGCTTAAAATTACTGTCAAGATAATCAACTTCTATCTCTTCATATCTTATGCATGGTCTTACTCCGTCCAGTGACAGGCATCCCTCTTCTGTCTTATATTCACCTGACTTTTTTGTTATCACAGGATTAACCATTGCAAATTGAAACGGTCCCGCCGCAACAACTATTATTGATTTGTTTACACCTATCATATTTGCAGCCATGCCGACGCAAATTTCACGGTTGGCACGCAATGTGTCAATCAAATCTGTTACAACCTGCTTGTCCGCTTCCGTTGCAGGTTTTGCTTTTCTTGCAAATATATGCTTTCCTTTTACGATATTTTTTACCATAACTTTTTAACCGCCTATAATTTCCTCTTCCCAATATACGATTCATACAGCTTATAATCGCTGTTCACTATCAGTTTTTCCGGGAATTCTGTATCTTTAATAACCTGATATGCCCTGTCAAATCCGCATATGCTTTCTTTTATGTGAGCATCACTTCCAATTGAAATACAGACACCCATTTCCTTGCAAAGATTGAGCATTTTTACATCATTATCATATGCTCCCTGTCTCGGACCGTCGGGATTTAATGATGTATTATTTAACTCGAGAAGAACATGCTTTTCCTTTGCCGCTTTTACAAGACGCTCATAATCCACAGGGTATCTTGAATCGTCAGGGTGCCCTATTATATTGACATACGGATTATCCATTACTTTTATTAAAGCATTTGTATTTTCCTCTATGCTTCCGGGTTTAATGCAAGGAATGTGAAGACTTGCAATAACAACATCACAGCCTTTAAGCCCATATTCGCTAAGGTCAATATTTCCTTCATAATCCATAATATTAACCTCACACCCCATATATATTTTCACGCCGTTTTTCATCCTTGGGATTATTCCCATATTTGAAAAATAAAAAACACCTGTACTTCCTGGCATCTTTGGTGCATGATCTGTTATAGCAAGATGTGTAACGCCTTTTTGAAAGGCGAAAGCCGCCATCTCATCTATTGTGTTATACGCATGTCCACTGACTAACGTATGTGTGTGGGTATCTATCGTAAATTTCATAATATTGTCTCCATTAAATATTTTTATATATTTCAGCAATCAATCACATCATATATCATCATATCTCTCAACAATCAATCACTTCAAGTCAACTGTGCAAATATCTCTGTGTGGATTCGTCTGTGCAAGCCCCAATCTCACAATTTTACCTTTAAGCGGTATAAAATGTGTCTGCATTGCTCTTACAGCCGCAATCATTTGCTCTTTTTCAAGTTTCTTTCCCAATGTAATATGCGGAAACCAACTATACGGTTTATAACAACGGTTAATTGTCACATCCTCACGCACTGCTAAAATATTATAAACCTTTTCTGCTGTTTGCTGCAAATGCAAATCCAATACGGGCGTCACATAAATAACATATGGCAAAAATTCGCCTACAGAAAATATATTTATATCATGGGATTCCAATTCCGACAGCTTCACAAAATCATCGCAGAGATTTTGTGGATTTCTTGTCTCAAAACTTGATATTGTAAGATGCGGTGGCACATTATTGTCAATCATATAAGTATTTCCCGTATTTTGTGCAACTGCATCAATAAACCGCTGTAACTGCCTTGTTGTATGTTCATCAAAATAAGCCGAAATCAGATACATTTTTTCTCCTTTACTCTTTGTCTCCACAATGTTAGGAAATTCCATATGTTTTTATCCGTCAAAACAAAAATTCATATCAATTATACGAATTAATCCGGCTGACTGACTTTTTCAAGCTCTGCACGAAACATTATTCTTCTTGTTCCTCTTATATTCCTGAACTGAATTTCATATGTCTGCGTTATATTATCAATTTTAATAATCTCACCGACACCAAATACTTTGTGTCTGACAATATCTCCAACATCAAACTTTAACTTAGGTAGCATCTGCTCAGTTTCCCCTTTAATTAATATTCTGCTGTTATTAATACAATCAACCGGTACAAATACGGTATCGAATTCAAGTCCTTTTGACGTGTGAATAGTCATAACCTTAACAACATTATATTCACCATCTTCATCCTGTGCCGAAAACAGTGCAAAATGGCTTAGCAAATCTGCCAGTTCTACCTTTTCTTATCAATTCCAGACATAAGCTCAACATATGACATATCCTGCTTTGACATATCTATATCACTCATTATCTTTTTTGCAGTATTATCTTTAAGTGAAATACCCATATCCTCAGCTACATTCTTAATCATATCAAGTTCTGCTTTTTTATCAAGAATCGTAAAAGTCTTAGGAAATGACATTCTGTGAATCTCTTCTTTAAGAAACATATTGCAATATCCGTGAAATGTACCTGTGAAACAATTAGCATTATCTCCAACTATATCTCTTAATCTGTGTTTCATCTGGGCTGCCGCTTTATTGGTAAAAGTAAGTGCAACAATTGACGACGGCTCAACAAACATCTCTGTTATAAGATAAGCTATTCTGTATGTAAGCACAAACGTTTTTCCCGAACCTGGAACTGATGAAACCCGTATATTGCCTTCTGTATCTGTCATTGTATCTATCTGTTCTTTCGTCGCTCTTTCTGGTATGTTCATTTATATAAACCCTTTCCAACATATTTTCAGAAAAAAGACGCGGAATCTCTCCCACGCCTTTAAGTATACTTTTTATTTTATTATTTTTCTCATTTATAAAACATTTCATCATTGGTTATGGTATATATATCACACTTTCGATTAAGTCCATGGTTTTTAAATACAAGCACATGCTCTTTGTATGTAATCGTATCTTTCAAATATACAAACGGCTCTTCTCTGTAAAGAAAACATTCATACCCTTTTTGCTTAAAGTTATTCATAATTTTTAAAGCTTTTTCATGTATTTTCCGGTTCTGTATTTCCTCTTCTTTGTCAAACTTTCTTCTGTCATATGAAGATGCAGCATCCCTCATATCGTTGATAATCTTATCTATAAATCGTCCATGCGATTTTTTATGAAACATAGATGCAATAATGTTACATTTTAAGCTGTCCGGCTTTTTTTGATAAATTTTAAGCATCCGTTCCATATTCCTATCACCGACACCTCTTGCGGTTTCCATGAGATAACTGACAGCTTCAGGATATATTGAATCGGGATAAGGCACATAATATGCTTTGGGGACTGACCTGTACTTTTTAACCGGTGGAAAATCTGCCAGCCTCATAAACACAAGTTCTTTTTCATTGCAGGATGAACTTCCAAGAAAACGGTATTTATCGCGTATAACTGCAAACTGGTATTCAAGCTGCCTTAAATATTCATATCCATTTACCCAGAAATGACCCATACAGCCATAATTAAAATATGTCGATGTAATACTAAGCTTTACAAACTTTATTGTAAATACATTCTCTCCACCCTGATTTACTATAAGCATATAACCATCATCAAGCTTTTCCACACCTGCAATCTGCTCAGATTCAATATCTTTGTATGTACCTGTGATTACCGGCTGTTCAAACACAAAAAAGCTTTCAACTGCATCATTCATAATATATGCCGCATAAATGTCACTGCTGCCATCAATCCTCACAGGTTCAAACAAATTCAGTTCAAATACCTGTGCCAGCCTGAAAAATTCATCCGGCATATCATCCGTTAATCCGTCAAGATAATTCATATAAAACTTCTTATCATCAAAATCCATCTCAGATTCCATATTCACAGACATATTTTCTCGCAATCTCTAAACCATCAATCGGTGCACAAAACTTCTGATTATGCTTCTTACATTCCTCATAAACATATTCTAAGTTAAACCAATCCACTCTGTCCAGCTCTTCTTTTTGTAATGTAAGCTTGTCGATATCCACAGATCTGGTATATACATAAACAAAAGCTATCTCGCTGTCCTTAAACATCTTTCCATAGAATTCTTTTTTATAATTAATTACAAATTTATCAACAAAATGCAAATCACTGACGGATGCATCTATTCCAAGTTCTTCTTTCATCTCTCTTATTGCAGATTCTTCAGGTTCATCACCAGCCTGTATATGACCTGCCGAAGAAGTATCATATCTTCCCGGAAATGAATCCTTACCCATCGCACGCTTCTGAAGAAGAACTTCTGCTCCATTATCCGTCTTTCTTATAATCCACACATGTGCAGTCCTGTGCCTTATTCCCTCACTATGTGCAATCTTTCTCTCAATGGTTTTTCCTGTTGGTATCCCATTTTCATCAACTATATCCAATAATTCCATGTTTAATCTGACTCCATTATAAACAGCGTATAAAAAATCATATAGCAAAAAGGAGACATAAAACAATCATCACGTCTCCTTTTAAAAAGCAACTTATATTACAAACCTTATATAAATTTATTACTTAATAAGGCTTTCCTTAATCTTTACAACTGCTTTATGAATATTAACAGGTTCGTCCATTGTGCAGTTAGGGCGATGAATATCGTTAGTAAAATATACTGTAAATTCACCCGGATGTAATGTAACGAACTGTTCGTCAGCTACTTCATCATAATAAATATTGTCCTTTCCGGCAGGCTCTTCACCTTTTACGCCCGGAAGAAGAGGTGCGTATCCCTGTACTTCCTTTCCTGTAAAAAGATACTGAATGTCAATATAGTTTCTGTGGCTTTCTGCACGCTTCTTTTCTACAGGTGCAGTTGTCTGATCCTGAATGAGAACATAAATGTTATCTCCGTCAAGTTCATATCTTCCTACAGGAAGTTCCTTTGCTTCAGGCTTTGCAAGAAATTCCAAAGCTGTGGCAATTGCTGCCGGATACTCATAGTTACCTTTTTTTGCATTAAGTGAAGCGTAAATCATAATAATTCATCCTTTCATTTTTAAATATTTATTTTTATTATTTATTGCATATTATTTGCATGCTATTACATTGAGTATATACTCATACATTCTCTTTGCAGAAGAAATGCTTAAATGCTCTTCCGTTGTATGAATATTAAAAATATCCGGTCCCATAGATATGCAGTCAAGGTCTTCTATCTTTCCTGCAAGTATACCACATTCGACACCTGCATGAATTGCCTCAATAGTAGGTTTTTTGCCATACATCTGTTCAAATATATTAACCATATCATCACGGAGTTTTGAATCTTTCTTATATTCCCAAGCCGGGTATTCTCCTGTAAATTCAACACTTCCACCGTATGTTTTACTTACACATGCAATCTGGTTTTTAAGATTTTTCAATGCAACTCCGACTGAACTTCTAAGGGCAAATCTGAGACAGATACATGATTCATCTAATGAAATTATACCAAGATTAAGTGAAGTTTCAACAAGATTATCAATATCCTGACTCATTCTCATTATTCCATTAGGAAGTGACTGTATAAGAGCAACCGCTTTGGCACTATCTTCCTTTGTAACAGCTTTAACGCTGCATCCATCTGATAATTCTGTTGTAACATTAAAATCTGCATCAGATGACGCAAATTCTTCTCTTATCTCATTTACAGCTTCTTCAACAGCAGCTTTAACTGCCTCAGCTTTATCTTCTTCAACGATAATTTCTGATAAACATTCTCTCGGAATGGCATTGTCTTTTTTGCCTCCCTCAACAGATACAATAAATATCGGTGCTTTCTCAGCGGCATCACGAAGAATTCTTGACATGAGAACATTTGCATTTCCTCTTCCCTTGTCAATCTCAACACCTGAATGTCCTCCCGTAAGTCCCGATATAGAAATACGAAGTTTTGTTCCTGTCACTTCTGTTCTGTTTAATCTAAGTCTAACCTGTGCACTACATCCTCCCGCACAACTTGCAAGCATGATTCCCTCATCTTCGCTGTCCATATTGAGAAGCTTCTTTCCTTTTAACATTGACACATCAATGCCTGCAGCACCTTCCATGCCTACTTCTTCTGATACGGTACACACAAATTCAAGACGTGGATGTGCAATGCTGTCATCATCTAATATCGCAAGTGCATAGGCAACCGCAATTCCGTCATCACCGCCAAGTGTTGTTCCCTTGGCAGAAACAAAATCACCATTAACTTCAAGATCAAGTCCTTCTTCGTCCATGTTCTTATCACAGTCAGGTGTCTTTTCACATACCATATCCATGTGTCCCTGAAGAATAATAGGTGCAACATCTTCATATCCTTTTGATGCTTCCTTTATTATAATCACGTTGTAAAGTGAATCCTGATAATATTCAAGATTTCTTGCCTTGGCAAATTCAACGAGATAATTGCTAATCTTCTCTTCTTTATAAGAAGGATGCGGAATATTGCAAATATCCTCAAAAAATGAAAATACATTCTTAGGTTCTAATTCAGATAATACTCTCATGTCTTAACTCCTTTAAAACATTTTATTAATATTATTTTTGTTTAATCTTATTAGTGTATACAATAAACTGATTTTTATGAAGTATCTTTGTAAACTGGCATAAACGCTCATACAAAGGTTCTGCCTTTTCTCCAAAATGTTGTTTTACAAGCTGTCCGATGTCATAAATACTTCGTACTCCGTCTATCTGACGCCATATATATGTACCAAATTCATCTAATTCAATGTAACTGTACTTGGGCTTTTTCGCAATAAGCTGTGCTATTCTATTAAAAAGACCTTTATTATGAACTTTAATTTCAACATGCCCTTTCTTGTTATCCCTAAATTCAAATAATGAATTATGTTTTGGAACATAGTCTAAGTAATTCTCCTTTTGCTTAGCCATGAAACCTCCTTAAATAAAACTCTTTATCAAAAAAGCAGAATTTTTCGTAAAAATAATAAATCTGTCGGCATAAAAACCAACAGATTTATTATAACACATTTTTTTTAATTTGTCTTTTTTTCTTTTTTATTAATAAATGCTATTAATGTTGCAATAAGTGCCGCGAAGAATACAAGGCCTCCAATGTTACCAAGATTAATAACCTTTGATAAATTGATAGCATCTCCGAGAGTTGCTGTTCCTACAGGAATAATAGCAAATACAGCTAAAAGAATACCAACGAGACCTTCACCTGCAATAAGACCTGATGAGTAAAGGATTCCCTGATTAACCTTAGCTTTACGTTCTTCCTCTGAAAGACCTTTCTTCTTATCGAAGTAAAGTCTTACAAGTCCACCTGCCATAATCGGTGTACTTAAATAAATCGGAAGGTAAAGACCTACTGCAAAAGGAAGTACAGGAATCTGAAGAATTTCAACAACTATAGCAATGGCTACACCTGCAAATACAAGTGCCCACGGAAGGCTGTTTCCCATAACACCTTCAACTACCATTTTCATAAGAGTAGCCTGTGGTGCAGGTAATTCTGTAGAACCGTATCCCCATGCTGCATTAAGCAAATAAAGAACTCCGCCTACTGTAACAGCAGATACAGCCACACCGATAAGCTCACCAATCTGCTGCTTATAAGGTGTTGCACCTACTATATAGCCTGTCTTCAAATCCTGTGATGTATCACCTGCAATAGCTGCGATAATACAAATTACAGAGCCGATACTTATAGCGGCTACCATGCCATTCATACCTATTGTACCTGTAGCTTTAAGAATTGCTGACGAAATAAGAAGTGTCGCAATAGCCATACCTGATACAGGGTTATTTGAGCTTCCTACTAAACCAACCATACGTGATGATACAGTTGCAAAGAAGAAACCAAAAATAATAATAATAATCGCACTGAGAAGATTAACAGGAATCGCCGGGATTAACCACATGATAATTGCAAGCACGCCAATACCCAATACAACCAAAGTCATAGGAAGATCCTTAGTTGATCTTGTCTCCTCACCGTCTGCTTTCTTGCCATAGCCTTTCATTGCCTGCTTAAATGTTTTTACAATAAGCGGTAATGACTTGATTAAGCTTATAATACCGCCGGCAGCAACCGCACCTGCACCGATATAACGCACATAATTAGACCATATCTGTGATGGACCCATCTGTGATATTGGAATTGTAGCAGGTCCGATAATGTTGTCTCCACCGAACAAAGCGATTAACGGCATAATCATAAACCACGCTACGGAACCACCTGCCAAGAGGTATGAAGATACCTTAGGTCCACAGATATAACCGACACCGAGGAGTGCTGGCAGTACATCTGCACCAACAGCCGAACCCTTGTATGGTTTGATAGTAAAATCAACCTCGCTAGGGAATACTTTAAGTCCATCAGCGATAAACTTATAAACAGCTGCAATACCAAGACCCGCAAATACTGTACTTGCCTTAGCACCGCCTTCTTCTCCGGCAACTAATACCTCAGCACATGCCTGTCCTTCAGGATAAGGTAACACGCCATGCTCCTGAACAATTAATGCACTACGAAGTGGAATCATGAATAATACTCCGAGGAAACCACCAATTAATGCAATAAGTGCTATCTCTATCAAAGAAGGCATAGATGTGCCGCCCTCCTGAGCCCACATAAATAATGCAGGAAGTGTAAAGATTGCACCTGCCGCAACAGATTCACCTGCAGAACCGATTGTCTGAACCATATTGTTCTCTAAAATAGAATCTCTTCTTAAAATAAAGCGGATAATTCCCATAGAGATAACGGCCGCAGGAATAGAAGCCGAAACGGTCATACCAACACGCAGACCTAAGTATGCGTTGGCACCGCCAAATAATACGGCTAATAAGATACCGATAATTACAGATGTAACTGTAAGTTCAGGCATCACCTTATCAGCCGGAATATACGGCTTGAACTCTTGTTTTTCGTTCATAATTTTTCTCTCTTTCTTAAATATTTAATGCAAAAAGCATCATATTCTTAATATTATATTAAGAAACTGTTATTATGTCAAACATTTAACTATCAATATATAAAAAAATATAAAAATCCAATAAATAAAACCAAAACATGTAAAAACCGGAATCTCGCCCCGCACAGGGAGCAAAATTCCGGCATTTTTAAATATTAATTTTCTGTCTTTTTACCTTTAATCGTTAATCCTGCTGCCGCCCCTCCTATTATAAACATAAGAAGCCATGCAAATACACGTTTATTATCTCCTGTATCAGGCGTCTGTTCTTTTACTGTCTCTGTCTTACCGCCTTTACCCGTATCGTCCGATGATGTTGTATCTGTAATCTTTGCAACCACAGTCTGTGATTTTTCAATTTCAACAAGCCCATCCTGCTTGATGTAATATCTGTCACAATCTTTACAATACCAGTATTCAATATTTCCTTCATCTGTCCTGGTAGCCGCCTTTGCCGCTACTGACTTCAAGCCTTCATGTATACTCATATTGTAAGTGCCATATTCTTCGCTGCAGATTGTACACACCGCTTTCTTCACACATGTTGCACTTCCGCCTGCATGTTTACACTGATAATCACAAACCGTGCATACACCGTTTTTCCAACCATGTGCTTCACTTGTCGATACTTCCTTATCACAGCAATCATATGCCTGCTTATGAGTTTTTTCTGTCTGTACCCATACTACCTTTCCACTGTGATTTGCCATATCTTTATCTGTATACTCCTTGCCGCAGGTTTTGCAAATCGCACCCTTTGTACATGTTGCTTCTCCGCCGCTGTGTACGCATACATAACCACATGTTTCACAAGCACCGTCTTTCCAGTTATGATTTTCTTGTGCTATCGTCACTTTACCACAGCAATCATATTTCTTTTCATGTGTTGTTGCTGTCTGTGTCCACTTTTCTGTTCCTGTATGATTGTCTGCATTTATTTCTCCATATTCACTATGGCAGGTATCGCAAACCGCTTTCTGCGTACAGGTTGCTTCTCCGCCTTTATGAATACAATCATATCCGCATACCGTGCAGTGTCCATTATCCCAGATATGATCTTCTATATTAGTTACCTCAGCACCACAACAGTCATATTTTTTCTGATGAGTTTTTTCTGTCTGTACCCATACCTGATTTCCACTGTGGTTTGTAGGCTTTAAAGTACCATATTCAGCATTACAGTCCGTGCAGACGGCTCTCTTTTTACATGTTGCCGTTCCTCCTACACAGCTTTCTGTTTCTTCTATAGTACAGCCTGCCGTTGTACATTTGTGGGTATGTGTGCCGTTACCATTTGACTTCCATTCACCGTATATATGTTCTGCCTTTGCTGCTGTAACAATCTCACCACATTCACAAATTACAGGTGTTGTACAATCACCGTCATCTGTACCACTATGTTTTGTCTTTGTTGTTGTTACCGTACAGCCGTCATTCTCACACACTTTCCAATGATAAGTATCATCTTTTGTCCATGTGTCGCTGAACTTATGATTTGCCTGTGCCAGAAATATTTTCCCGCAGACAGAGCATATTGATTCTTTCGTACAGTCGCTGTTATCCATTGTATGATTCGCATTTACGGTAACAGACAGATAAATGCTATATCCTTCATTATCCGTCAATGTTATTGTCTGTGTGCCATCTGCTGCAGATACAGTATAAATACCGTCCACATCAGGTGTAAGCGTTTTATTTCCTGCCATTACCTGTGTATAATCGGAAGAAGTTACTTTAAACTGTGCCTTCTCGCAGTATACTCCATTATTTTTAATACCGTCTACCACTGTATCCGGATTAATCGCATTATAATAATATGTAACTGTCTGTGTTTCTGATGTATACACACCCTTTTCATCGCCTGTCTTGCTTAAAAAAGTATATCCTGATGGAATCTTAATATTTTCAGGTACCGCATAATTCGTTCCCGATGTACCCTGAAGTGTAATCGATTCACGTAACTTCTGCTCACTGTCTTTTATCACATAATTAACAATTACTTTTCCTTTGCCTGATGTTACAGCCACATCATCAAAGCTTTCCTTATCTACAAGAATCATTGTAGTATACGCAGGTACAGTTATAACGGAGCCTGCGACTTCACCAAGTGATACAACTCCCGCACTTTCGCCATTTGCAATAACAACCCAGTCCGTAGCAGTTCTTCCTTGAACAGGAATTGTAATTTCTTTTGACACATCTGACTCATTATTTAATACTGCCATAGTATTCCACTCGCCGTCTTTTGTACCTGCAAGCACATAAGCTTCAGAATTTTTTATTGTCTGGCTTTTCGCAAGCGGTGAAAATGCTTTTCGTATCTCCATAAGTCCTCTGTAATATGAGACTACATCTGCATACTCTGCTGAATCCTTCCATTCAACGTAACTGCTGTCTGCAAGAGTTGTTCCCTCAACGCTGTTACACATTTCTTCTCCGCCATCCATAAACAATGTTCCCGGCTTAGCATATTTCATTGCTGCTTTCTGCTTGTATATTTTTACGGCTTTTTCGTTTCTTTCGCCATAAGTGCCACCTGTGCTGCCGATTATTTCATCATAAGAGGAAGTTTTATTCTGTCTTTCTTCCTTCGTATAATTATCTCCCCAAATAACCAGATTGGCATCTTCCTTTGCCAATGATGTCTTTATCTCATCCAGCCATTTATATACATGCGAAGAACCTTTGTACTTCACATTGACACAGTCAATCAAATCCAGTGAAAATCCATCAACATGATATTCCTCTGCCCAATATTTCATGGAATTAACCATATAACTACGATACATCTTCCGCTCTGTGGCAAGCTCATTGTCATATCCCGTATTTGTTGTATACCTTGTACCGTCAGTATTCAATCTGTAATAAAACCGCGGAACCGACTTTTCAAGAGGATTTTCCTCTGAGGCATGCGTATACGGCATCTCCATCACAACAGAAAATCCCGCACTGTGAAGTGCCTGAATCATCTCTTTACATTCTTTTATAACAGTCTTGCTGTCTGACGGATTGGAAGCATAGCTTGCCTCAGGTACATTATAATTTAAAATCTCATACTCACTGTCGCCATCAAAATCCGCAAACGGTGCAAGCTGTACTGTCGTAACACCGAGTTCCTTCAGATAATCAATACCAGATACAAGCTCTCCCGCACTGTTTACTTTTGCACCCTTTTCCGTAAAAGCACTGTACTTTCCGCCTGCAGTCATGCCCGATGCGGTATCTGATGAGAAATCCTTGACACTTATTTTATAAACAGTATTTGCTTTTGTCGAATCAACATACACATGTCTGTCGCTGTCCCAACCCTCAGGAGATACTGAAGATGTATCTGTTATATACGAACGCTTTCCGTCTTTGCTTACCGCAACCGAATATGGGTCCTGAATTTTATATTTTGTTGTTCTGTCGCTGCCAATATGGGTAATATCTGTTGTGGTAATCGTATAGTCATAATACAATCCGCCCCAATCACCAAGAAGTGTTATAATCCAGAGGCCATTCCATTCCCCATTTACAAGCATTTTCTCTAATGCATAAGTTCCTATATCACGTGCATTGCTGTCATTATCATCACCTGTTGCATAAATATTAACTTTTACATATGTTGCCGCAGGTGCCCATAACAAAAATTCAGTTGACTGCTTTGTATATGTCGCTCCAAGCTGCCTGCCCTTACGTGTATGCCCCCAATCATCAACATATGTTCCATCATAAAAATATTTATCATCAATATCGTCTGCCACTTTATTAATATAGCTGTTAGGAATCGTAGCTATCTTTTTACTGTTATCTGCCGCAAACCCGGTAACGGCACTGCTTGAAAATACCATTCCGATTGACAATACCACCGCAGTAATCTTTTTTAAGTTTAAATACTTCATAAACTCTCCCTCCTTTTATTGTACTCGATGTGTCTATGCAATATCCTAAAACATTACAAAAATACATTGTATCTTAGCGGTATTATACAATAAAAGGCATCAAAAAAAATGCCATTTACACGAAATGACATTTTTTTGACACGAACGATATTAAAATGAATGTTTATTTTTCACTTTTTAATCACAATTTATTTAAAAAGTTCCGGCTCATTCTCAATTAAAATATCTGCTTAACACCATTTACAATACTTCTCATTCAATGTGCCATCCTTTTCACGACCCAATCTGCCGTCTAAGGCTTAGATTATCATGCTGTTAAAAAGAGAATTTGCAAAATATCTGAAAATAGTATAATTTGGTGGTATATACTAAATCAGCTGAAGAAAATAATATATGAAATAAATTATATAATGTGAATGGAGATGGAATTAATGAACCCAGAAAAATTATTAAGAGAATATAGACTTCATATTTCCGAGAAGTTGATGGAGATATTTGACAATGTAATTTTGGAAGATGAACAATGGTTCATCTTGCCAGACAATCAAGCAATTCATATAGTTGAACTTTTAAGTGGCTATAATTCGCTGGTGATTGAATATGCCGAAAACTCAAGTGAAAGAAGCAGAAATTTAGCAGATGATGGAGACCAATTTTCGATATTAGACTATGACACCCCGGAAAAAATGTTTGAAGCAATGATGCAAGAAATAGAAAATGAAGGAAACTCCTGATCATCCGGCAAATCTTGATGTATTGATCCAGAATTTTGACTGTGCATTGTCTCACCCTGATGCCAATGACCTGGAAAAACTGAAAGAAGCCGTTATGGATCCATCCTTCTGATAAGACCATAAAATAAGGCAGCCCCACATAGCTGAGTCTGCCTTACTCTCTTTATTTAACGTTGATGCCACTGGCATATTGCTGCAGAAACTGTTTCTTTCCACATGGTCTTCCAAAATAATATCCCTGCAGATAATCAACCTTCATTTCTTTCATTTTCAGAAGCCATTCTTTTTCCTCGATGCCTTCTGCGCATATCCTGACGTTAATACTATGTACCATGGGGATGATATTTTTATATAATTCATAATCCCTGTCACTGTTCATCGCCTTGGCAGTAAAATCCCTATCCATTTTCACGTAACTTGGATTCATATCACGGATACAATGAAGATTCGAAT
>OGWY01000399.1_pt1 | contig 36124 bp, 28 predicted proteins | sample 1576121 | NCBI WGS metagenome assembly OGWY01 (sample SAMEA3541543, study PRJEB24748) | human gut metagenome | biome: human gut; feature: human-associated habitat; material: faeces | place: China | collected 2012 | reverse complement strand
GAAATGCAATATCATTGACACTCCGGGACACATGGATTTTATTGCGGAAGTCCCGCCGCCGGGCAGGGCCCGCAGGGGCCGGGCGGCGCACGCCATGGCCGCTTTGGCGCCGCGCTGGCGCCGGTGCAGGCGGCCACCGCCACCGAAGAAGCGGTCCCGCGCTATCTCACCGGGCTGGGTACGGTGACGGCGGCCAATACCGTCACCGTCCGCAGCCGGGTCGACGGCCAACTGCTGAGCCTTCACTTCCAGGAGGGTCAGCAGGTCAAAGCCGGCGACCTGCTGGCGCAGATCGACCCCAGCCAGTTTAAAGTCGCTCTCGCCCAGGCGCAGGGTCAGCTGGCGAAAGATCAGGCCACCCTCGCCAACGCCCGCCGCGATCTCGCTCGTTACCAGCAGCTGGTGAAGACCAACCTCGTCTCCCGCCAGGAGCTCGACACTCAGCAGTCGCTGGTGGTGGAATCCGCCGGCACGGTGAAAGCTGATGAAGCGGCCGTCGCCAGCGCCCAGCTGCAGCTCGACTGGACCCGCATTACCGCGCCAATTGACGGCCGCGTCGGCTTAAAGCAGGTCGATATCGGCAACCAGATCTCCAGCGGGGATACCACCGGGATCGTGGTCCTTACCCAGACGCACCCGATCGACGTGGTCTTTACCCTGCCGGAAAACAGCATCGCCACGGTGGTGCAGGCGCAGAAAGCGGGCAAAACGCTCAACGTCGAAGCCTGGGATCGCACCAATAAGCAGAAAATCAGCGTCGGCGAGCTGCTGAGCCTCGATAACCAGATCGATGCCACCACCGGGACCATCAAGCTGAAGGCGCGCTTCAGCAATCTGGACGACGCGCTGTTCCCCAATCAGTTCGTTAACGCCCGCCTGCTGGTGGACACCCAGCAGAACGCGGTGGTGATCCCTGCCGCCGCGCTGCAGATGGGCAACGAAGGGCATTTCGTATGGGTGCTGAACGATGAGAATAAGGTCAGCAAACACAGCGTGACGCCCGGCATCCAGGACAGCCAGAAAGTAGTCATCAGCGCCGGGCTTTCCGCCGGAGATCGCGTGGTCACCGACGGGATTGACCGCCTGACCGAGGGAGCGAAGGTAGAAGTTGTCACCGCCAGCAGCGGCGAGCAGGCGCAGCCCGCCCCGCGCCAGAGCGGTAAACACGGAGCGCGTTCCTGATGCAGGTGTTACCTCCAGGCCGCACCGGCGGCCCGTCCCGGCTGTTTATTATGCGTCCGGTGGCCACCACTCTGCTGATGGTGGCGATCCTGCTGGCCGGGATCATCGGCTACCGCTTTCTGCCGGTCTCCGCCCTGCCGGAGGTCGATTACCCGACCATTCAGGTAGTCACCCTCTATCCGGGCGCCAGCCCGGACGTGGTGACCTCCGCCATCACCGCCCCGCTGGAGCGCCAGTTCGGCCAGATGTCAGGCCTCAAGCAGATGTCGTCGCAAAGCTCCGGCGGCGCCTCGGTAGTCACGCTGCAGTTCCAGCTGACCCTGCCGCTGGACGTCGCCGAGCAGGAAGTGCAGGCGGCCATTAACGCCGCCACCAACCTGCTGCCGAGCGATCTGCCCAACCCGCCGGTCTACAGCAAGGTGAACCCGGCGGATCCGCCGATCATGACTCTCGCCGTCACCTCCTCCGCGATCCCGATGACCCAGGTTGAGGACATGGTGGAGACCCGGGTGGCGCAGAAGATCTCCCAGGTTTCCGGCGTCGGTCTGGTGACCCTCGCCGGCGGCCAGCGCCCGGCGGTGCGGGTGAAGCTTAACGCCCAGGCCATCGCCTCCCTCGGCCTGACCAGCGAAACCGTGCGCACCGCTATCACCAGCGCCAACGTTAACTCCGCGAAAGGCAGCCTCGACGGCCCAGCCCGCGCGGTGACACTTTCCGCTAACGATCAGATGCAGTCCGCTGAGGATTATCGCCGGCTGATTATCGCTTATCAGAACGGGGCGCCGATCCGGCTCGGCGATGTCGCCAGCGTCGAACAAGGGGCCGAAAACAGCTGGCTCGGGGCGTGGGCCAACCAGCAGCGGGCCATCGTGATGAACGTCCAGCGCCAGCCGGGGGCCAACATCATCGACACCGCCGACAGCATTCGCCAGATGCTGCCGCAGCTCACCGAGAGCCTGCCGAAATCGGTGAAGGTGCAGGTCCTCTCCGACCGGACCACCAACATCCGCGCCTCGGTGCGCGACACCCAGTTTGAGCTGATGCTGGCCATCGCCCTGGTGGTGATGATCATCTACCTGTTCCTGCGCAACGTGCCGGCGACCATTATTCCCGGCGTCGCGGTGCCGCTGTCGCTGGTGGGGACTTTCGCGGCGATGGTGTTCCTCGACTTTTCGATCAATAACCTGACGCTGATGGCCCTGACCATCGCCACCGGCTTCGTGGTGGATGACGCCATCGTGGTGATCGAGAACATCTCGCGCTATATCGAAAAAGGCGAGAAGCCGCTGGCCGCCGCGCTGAAGGGCGCGGGGGAGATCGGCTTCACCATCATCTCCCTCACCTTCTCGCTGATCGCGGTGCTGATCCCGCTGCTGTTTATGGGCGATATCGTCGGCCGCCTGTTCCGCGAATTCGCCGTCACCCTTGCCGTCGCTATTCTTATCTCGGCGGTGGTCTCCCTGACCCTGACGCCGATGATGTGCGCCCGCATGTTAAGCCACGAATCGCTGCGCAAGCAGAACCGATTCTCGCGGGCCAGCGAGCGTTTCTTCGAACGGGTGATCGCCGTCTATGGCCGCTGGCTGAGCCGGGTGCTGAACCATCCGTGGCTGACGCTCGGCGTCGCCCTGAGCACCCTGGCGCTGTCGATTATCCTGTGGGTCTTTATCCCGAAAGGCTTTTTCCCGATCCAGGATAACGGCATTATCCAGGGTACCCTCCAGGCGCCGCAGTCGGTCTCCTTCGCCAGCATGGCCGAGCGCCAGCGGCAGGTGGCCAGCATTATCCTTAAGGATCCGGCGGTGGAGAGTCTGACCTCCTTCGTCGGCGTCGACGGCACCAACCCGGCGCTGAACAGCGCCCGCCTGCAGATCAACCTCAAGCCGCTGGACGAACGCGACGACCGTGTCCAGACGGTGATTAGCCGCCTGCAGCAGGCGGTGGACGGCGTCCCCGGCGTGGCGCTCTACCTGCAGCCGACCCAGGACCTGACCATCGACACCACGGTGAGCCGCACCCAGTATCAATTCACCCTGCAGGCAAACTCCCTCGAGGCGCTGAGCACCTGGGTGCCGCCGCTGCTCAGCCGTCTGCAGGCCCAGCCGCAGCTGGCCGACGTCAGCAGCGACTGGCAGGACAAAGGCCTGGCCGCCTATATCAAGGTGGATCGCGACAGCGCCAGCCGCCTCGGTATCTCAATGGCCGATGTCGATAATGCGCTGTACAACGCCTTCGGCCAGCGGCTGATCTCCACTATTTACACTCAGGCGAATCAGTATCGCGTGGTGCTCGAGCAGGATACCGAGGCGACGCCGGGCCTGGCGGCGCTGGAGAATATCCGCCTCACCAGCAGCGACGGCGGCATCGTGCCGTTGACCGCCATCGCCACGGTGGAGCAGCGCTTTACCCCGCTGTCGGTGAACCACCTCGATCAGTTCCCGGTGACCACCATCTCGTTTAACGTCCCGGACAACTACTCGCTGGGCGAAGCGGTGGAGGCGATCCTCGCCGCCGAACAGTCGCTGGATTTCCCGACCGATATTCGCACCCAGTTCCAGGGCAGCTCGCTGGCCTTCCAGTCGGCGCTCGGCAGCACCGTCTGGCTGGTGGTCGCCGCGGTGGTGGCGATGTATATCGTGCTGGGGGTGCTGTACGAGAGCTTTATCCATCCGATCACGATTCTCTCCACCCTGCCCACCGCCGGGGTCGGGGCGCTGCTGGCGCTGTGGCTGGCGGGCAGCGAGCTGGACGTGATCGCCATCATCGGCATCATTCTGCTGATCGGCATCGTGAAGAAGAACGCCATCATGATGATCGACTTCGCGCTGGCCGCCGAACGCGAGCAGGGCATGCCGCCGCGGGAGGCGATTTACCAGGCCTGTCTGCTGCGTTTTCGGCCGATCCTGATGACTACCCTCGCCGCCCTGCTCGGCGCCCTGCCGCTGATGCTGAGCACCGGCGTCGGCGCCGAGCTGCGGCGTCCGCTGGGGATCGGCATGGTCGGCGGTCTGATGCTCAGCCAGGTGCTGACCCTGTTCACCACCCCGGTGATCTATCTGCTGTTCGACCGCCTGTCGCTGCACCTGAAGCGCCGCTTCCCGCGTCAGGAAGAGGAGGCGTAAGTGAAGTTTTTCGCCCTCTTCATTTACCGCCCGGTGGCGACGATCCTCATCTCGCTGGCCATCACCCTGTGCGGCATTCTCGGCTTCCGGCTGCTGCCGGTAGCCCCGCTGCCGCAGGTGGACTTCCCGGTGATCATGGTTAGCGCCTCGCTGCCGGGAGCCTCGCCGGAGACCATGGCCTCGTCGGTGGCCACCCCGCTGGAGCGCTCCCTGGGGCGGATTGCGGGGGTCAATGAGATGACCTCCTCCAGCTCGCTCGGCAGTACCCGCATCATTCTCGAGTTTAACTTCGACCACGATATCAACGGCGCGGCGCGCGACGTTCAGGCGGCGATCAACGCCGCGCAAAGCCTGCTGCCGAGCGGAATGCCCAGCCGGCCGACCTATCGCAAAGCCAATCCGTCGGATGCGCCGATCATGATCCTGACGCTGACCTCGGACACCTACTCCCAGGGTGAGCTGTATGATTTCGCCTCCACCCAGCTGGCGCAGACCATCGCGCAGATCGACGGCGTGGGCGATGTCGACGTCGGCGGCAGCTCCCTGCCGGCGGTGCGCGTCGACCTCAACCCACAGGCGCTGTTTAACCAGGGCGTGTCGCTGGACGCGGTGCGCACCGCCATCAGCGACGCCAACGTGCGCAAACCGCAGGGGGCGCTGGAGGACAGCGCGCACCGCTGGCAGGTGCAGACCAACGATGAGCTGAAGACCGCCGCCGACTATCAGCCGCTGATCGTCCACTACCAGAATGGCGCCGCGGTGCGGCTGGGAGATGTCGCCACCGTCTCGGATTCGGTGCAGGACGTACGCAACGCCGGGATGACCAACGCCAAACCGGCGATCCTGCTGATGATCCGCAAACTGCCGGAAGCCAATATTATCCAGACAGTGGACAGCATCCGCGCCCGCCTGCCGGAGCTGCAGCAGACCATTCCGGCGGCTATCGACCTGCAGATCGCCCAGGACCGCTCGCCGACCATCCGCGCCTCGCTGGAGGAGGTGGAGCAGACGCTGGTGATTTCGGTGGCGCTGGTGATCCTCGTGGTGTTCCTGTTCCTGCGCTCGGGACGCGCCACGCTGATCCCGGCCGTCGCCGTCCCGGTTTCCTTAATCGGCACCTTCGCCGCGATGTATTTGTGCGGCTTCAGCCTCAATAACCTGTCGCTGATGGCCCTGACCATCGCCACCGGCTTCGTGGTGGATGACGCTATCGTGGTGCTGGAGAATATCTCCCGCCATCTTGAGGCGGGGATGAAACCTCTGCAGGCGGCGCTGCAGGGGAGCCGTGAGGTCGGCTTTACCGTGCTGTCGATGAGTCTGTCGCTGGTGGCAGTGTTCCTGCCGCTGCTGCTGATGGGCGGCCTGCCCGGCCGCCTGCTGCGCGAGTTCGCCGTCACCCTGTCGGTGGCGATCGGCATCTCGCTGGCGGTCTCCCTCACCCTGACGCCGATGATGTGCGGCTGGCTGCTGAAAAGCGGCAAGCCCCACCAGCCGACGCGCAACCGCGGCTTTGGCCGCCTGCTGGTGGCCGTGCAGGGCGGCTATGGTAGATCGTTAAAATGGGTGCTGAAGCATAGCCGCCTGACCGGCCTGGTGGTGCTGGGCACCATCGCCCTCAGCGTTTGGCTCTACATTTCGATCCCGAAAACCTTCTTCCCGGAGCAGGACACCGGGGTGCTGATGGGCGGCATTCAGGCCGACCAGAGCATCTCCTTCCAGGCGATGCGCGGCAAGCTGCAGGACTTTATGAAGATCATTCGCGAAGATCCGGCGGTGGATAACGTCACCGGCTTTACCGGCGGCTCGCGGGTCAACAGCGGGATGATGTTTATCACCCTCAAGCCGCGCGACCAGCGCCACGAGACGGCGCAGCAGGTGATCGACCGGCTGCGCAAAAAGCTGGCCAACGAGCCCGGGGCCAACCTGTTTCTGATGGCGGTGCAGGATATCCGCGTCGGCGGCCGGCAGTCGAACGCCAGCTATCAGTACACCCTGCTGTCCGACGACCTGTCGGCGCTGCGCGAGTGGGAGCCGAAGATCCGCAAAGCGCTGGCGGCGCTGCCGGAGCTGGCGGACGTCAACTCGGATCAGCAGGACAATGGCGCCGAAATGGACCTGGTCTATGACCGGGATACCATGTCGCGCCTCGGCATCAGCGTCCAGGACGCCAACAACCTGCTGAACAACGCCTTTGGCCAGCGGCAGATCTCTACCATCTACCAGCCGCTCAACCAGTATAAGGTGGTGATGGAGGTGGATCCGGCCTACACCCAGGACGTCAGCGCCCTGGATAAGATGTTCGTCATTAACAGCGACGGCAAGCCGATCCCGCTGGCCTACTTCGCCAAATGGCAGCCGGCCAATGCCCCGCTGTCGGTGAACCACCAGGGGCTGTCGGCGGCATCCACTATCTCCTTTAACCTGCCCACCGGCCGCTCGCTGTCGGAAGCCAGCGAGGCCATTGACCGCGCGATGACCCAGCTCGGGGTGCCGTCGAGCGTGCGCGGCTCCTTTGCCGGTACCGCTCAGGTGTTCCAGCAGACCATGAACGCGCAGGTGATCCTGATCCTCGCGGCTATCGCCACGGTCTATATCGTGCTGGGGGTGCTATATGAGAGCTATGTGCATCCGTTGACCATCCTCTCGACGCTGCCCTCCGCCGGAGTGGGCGCTCTGCTGGCGCTGGAGATCTTCGATGCCCCGTTCAGCCTAATCGCCCTGATTGGGATTATGTTATTAATTGGCATCGTTAAGAAAAACGCCATCATGATGGTTGATTTTGCCCTGGAGGCGCAGCGCAACGGCAACCTGACGCCGGAAGAGGCGATTTTCCAGGCCTGCCTGCTGCGTTTCCGGCCGATTATGATGACCACCCTCGCCGCGCTGTTCGGCGCCCTGCCGCTGGTGCTCTCCGGGGGCGATGGCTCTGAGCTGCGCCAGCCGCTGGGGATCACCATCGTCGGCGGTCTGGTGATGAGCCAGCTGTTAACGCTCTACACCACGCCGGTGGTCTATCTTTTCTTTGACCGTCTGCGGCTGCGTTTTTCGCGTCACTCCTCTCAACCGGTAAGCGAATAACATGACAGACCTCCCGGCCAGCGTGCGCTGGCAGCTATGGATAGTGGCGTTCGGCTTCTTTATGCAGTCGCTGGACACCACCATCGTTAACACCGCCCTCCCCTCGATGGCCAAAAACCTCGGGGAGAGTCCGCTGCATATGCATATGATTATCGTCTCCTATGTGTTAACGGTGGCGGTGATGCTGCCGGCCAGCGGCTGGCTGGCCGACCGGGTCGGGGTGCGCAATATCTTCTTCACCGCCATCGTGCTGTTTACCGCCGGATCGCTGTTTTGCGCCCAGGCCAGCACCCTCGACCAGCTGGTGATGGCGCGGGTGCTGCAGGGAGTCGGCGGCGCGATGATGGTGCCGGTCGGCCGCCTGACGGTGATGAAGATCGTCCCGCGCGATCAGTATATGGCGGCGATGACCTTCGTCACCCTGCCGGGCCAGGTCGGCCCGCTGCTCGGCCCGGCGCTGGGCGGGGTGCTGGTGGAATACGCCTCCTGGCACTGGATCTTCCTCATCAATATCCCGGTGGGGATCGTCGGCGCGATTGCCACCCTCTGTCTGATGCCCAACTACACTATGCAGACCCGGCGCTTCGATCTCTCCGGCTTTCTGCTGCTGGCCGCCGGAATGGCGACCCTGACCCTGGCGCTCGACGGCCAGAAAGGGCTCGGCATTTCCCCTGCCTGGCTGGCGGGGCTGGTGGCCGTCGGCCTCTGCGCCCTGCTTCTCTACCTGTGGCACGCCCGCGGCAACGCCCGGGCGCTGTTTAGCCTTAACCTGTTTCGCAACCGCACCTTCTCCCTCGGCCTCGGCGGCAGCTTCGCGGGACGCATCGGCAGCGGCATGCTGCCGTTTATGACCCCGGTGTTTCTGCAGATCGGCCTCGGCTTCTCCCCCTTTCACGCCGGGCTGATGATGATCCCGATGGTGCTCGGCAGCATGGGCATGAAGCGGATCGTGGTCCAGGTGGTTAACCGCTTCGGCTACCGTCGGGTGCTGGTCGCCAGCACCCTGGGCCTGGCGGCGGTCAGCCTGCTGTTTATGTTTAGCGCCCTGGCCGGGTGGTATTACGCGCTGCCGCTGGTCCTGTTTCTGCAGGGGATGATCAACGCCAGCCGCTTCTCCTCGATGAATACCCTGACGCTGAAAGATCTCCCGGACGATCTGGCCAGCAGCGGCAATAGCCTGCTGTCGATGGTGATGCAGCTGTCGATGAGTATCGGCGTGACCATCGCCGGGCTGCTGCTGGGGCTGTATGGCCAGCAGCATATGAGCCTCGACGCCGCCAGCACCCATCAGGTCTTTCTCTACACCTATCTGAGCATGGCGGCGATCATCGCCCTGCCGGCGCTCATCTTTTCCCGGGTACCGGATGACGTCGGCAGTAATACCGTCCTCCGTCGACGCAACAGGAGTGGATCGTGAAATTTTGGCGCCCGGGTATTACCGGCAAGCTGTTCCTCGCTATATTCGCCACCTGCATCGTGCTGCTGATCAGCATGCACTGGGCGGTGCGCATTAGTTTTGAACGCGGGTTTATCGACTATATCAAGCGCGGCAATGAGCAGCGCTTAACCATGCTCAGCGACGCGCTGAGCGAGCAGTATGCCCAGCATGGCAGCTGGGCGTTTCTGCGCAACAATGACCGCTTTATCTTCCAGCTGCTGCGCACCTTCGAACGGGATAACGACGACCGCTCGCCGCCGGGGCACGCCATGAAGCCGGACGCCGCCCCGGACGGGCCGCCGCCGGATGGCCCCCCTGACGGCCCGCGCCCGAGGCCGGAAATGCCGCCCCACGGCTGGCGCACCATGTTCTGGGTGGTGGATCAGTCGGGGCGCGTGCTGGTGGGGCCGCGTGAGCGCGTCCCGGAGGACGGCACCCAGCGCAGCATCGTGGTCAACGGCGCGGAGGTGGGCAAAGTGATCGCCTCGCCGGTAGAGCGGCTGACGCGCAATACCGACATTAACTTCGACCGGCAGCAAAAGCGCACCAGCTGGCTGATCGTCGCCCTTGCCACCCTGCTTGCCGCGCTGGCCACTTTCCCGTTGGCCCGCGGTCTGCTGGCGCCGGTGAAGCGGCTGGTGGAAGGCACCCATAAGCTGGCGGCAGGCGACTTTTCCACCCGCGTGACGGTGACCGGCGGCGATGAGCTCGGCCGCCTGGCGCAGGATTTTAACCAGCTCGCCAGCACCCTGGAGCGCAACCAGCAGATGCGTCGCGATCTGATGGCCGATATCTCCCATGAGCTGCGTACCCCGCTGGCGGTGCTGCGCGGCGAGCTGGAGGCGATTCAGGATGGGGTCCGGCGCTTTACCCCCGAGTCGATTCCCTCTCTGCAGGCCGAGGTGGCTACCCTCACCAAGCTGGTGGACGACCTCCATCAGCTGTCGATGTCCGACGAGGGGGCGCTGGCCTACCAGAAAACCTCACTGGATATCATCACCCTGCTGGAAGTGGCGGCGGGCGCTTTTCGCGAGCGCTTCGGCAGCCGGCAGCTAAGCATTCAGGTGTCGCTCCCGGAGCAGGCGATGATCTTCGGCGACCGCGACCGCCTGATGCAGCTCTTCAACAATCTGCTGGAGAACAGCCTGCGCTATACCGACAGCGGCGGCAGCCTGCACATCACCGCCCGCCGCAGCGGCCGGATGCTGGTGATTGACTTCGCCGACAGCGCCCCCGGCGTCAGCGATGAGCAGCTGGCCCGCCTGTGCGAACGCTTTTACCGGGCGGAAGGATCGCGCAACCGCGCCAGCGGCGGCTCCGGCCTCGGGCTGGCGATTTGCCTCAATATCGTAGCGGCCCACGGCGGCACCCTGCGTGCCGACCATTCGCCTTTTGGCGGGGTTAGCATTAAAGTTGAGTTACCTCTGGAACATGATTTACCGAGAGACGTATGACTGAATTGCCTGTAGATGAAAACACCCCACGCATCCTTATCGTGGAAGATGAACCGAAGCTCGGCCAGCTGCTGATTGATTATCTGCAGGCCGCCGGCTATGCGCCTGCGTTGATTAACCACGGCGACAAGGTCCTGCCCTACGTCCGCCAGACGCCGCCGCACCTGATCCTGCTGGATCTGATGCTGCCCGGTACCGACGGTCTGACGCTGTGCCGGGAAATTCGCCGCTTCTCCGATGTTCCGGTGGTGATGGTGACGGCGAAAATCGAAGAGATCGACCGTTTGCTGGGGCTGGAAATAGGCGCCGACGACTATATCTGCAAGCCCTACAGCCCCCGGGAAGTGGTCGCCCGGGTAAAAACCATCCTCCGCCGCTGCAAGCCGCAGCGCGATCTGCAGGCGCTGGACGCCCAGAGCCCGCTGATTGTCGACGAAGGTCGTTTTCAGGCCTCCTGGCGCGACAAGCTGCTGGACCTCACTCCCGCCGAGTTCCGGCTGCTGAAAACCCTCTCCCAGGAGCCGGGCAAAGTGTTCTCCCGCGAACAGCTACTCAACCATCTGTATGACGATTATCGGGTAGTCACCGATCGCACCATCGACAGCCACATCAAGAACCTGCGGCGCAAGCTGGAGGCGCTGGACGCCGAGCAGTCGTTTATCCGCGCGGTGTATGGCGTTGGCTACCGCTGGGAAGCGGACGCCTGCCGGCTGGCGTAGTTAGCCTTTTCCCGGCTCGCGCTGCGCTTCGCCGGGCTACACGTTCACCGCCATCTGCAATCCGTAGCCCGGGTAAGGCGTTTACGCCGCAACCCGGGGAACTCCCTAGAGCCTATCCCACCAGGCGTTATTAACGCTGTCAGTGTGAGTACTGCCCAGGTTCAAAATGGCAAACAAATTAGCCATACTGAAAGATACCTATCTGATATTTACTCCCCTTCGCCGCGGCGCTACAATGCCCGCCCTTAATGTGGGGACACTCCCCAACTCGCCGCACCAGGTGCGGCGAATCTGACCTGTCATCAGAACGAGAACACCATGTTTAAACCAGAACTCCTCTCCCCGGCGGGAACGCTGAAGAATATGCGTTACGCTTTCGCCTATGGCGCCGATGCCGTTTATGCCGGCCAGCCGCGCTACTCGCTGCGCGTGCGTAACAACGAATTCAATCACGAAAATCTGCAGCTCGGCATCAATGAAGCCCACGCGCTGGGTAAAAAATTCTATGTGGTGGTCAACATCGCCCCGCATAACGCCAAGCTGAAAACGTTTATTCGCGATCTGAAGCCGGTGGTGGAGATGGGTCCGGACGCGCTGATCATGTCCGATCCGGGTTTAATCATGCTGGTGCGGGAACACTTCCCGGAGATGCCGATCCATCTTTCAGTGCAGGCCAACGCCGTCAACTGGGCGACGGTCAAATTCTGGCAGCAGATGGGGCTGACCCGCGTGATCCTGTCGCGTGAACTGTCGCTGGATGAAATCGAAGAGATTCGCCGCCAGGTGCCGGAGATGGAGATCGAGATTTTCGTCCACGGCGCGCTGTGCATGGCCTACTCCGGCCGCTGCCTGCTCTCCGGGTATATCAACAAGCGCGACCCGAACCAGGGGACCTGCACCAACGCCTGCCGCTGGGAATACAACGTGGCGGAAGGCAAAGAGGACGACGTCGGCAACATCGTCCACAAATATGAGCCGATCCCGGTGCAGACCGTGGAGCCTACCCTCGGCATCGGCGCGCCGACCGATAAAGTCTTTATGATTGAGGAAGCCAAACGTCCGGGCGAGTACATGACCGCCTTTGAGGACGAACACGGCACCTACATCATGAACTCGAAAGATCTGCGGGCTATCGCCCACGTTGAGCGTCTGACCCAAATGGGCGTTCACTCGCTGAAGATCGAAGGCCGCACCAAATCTTTCTACTACTGCGCGCGCACCGCTCAGGTTTACCGCAAGGCGATCGACGATGCCGCCGCCGGCAAACCGTTCGATACCAGCCTGCTGGAGACCCTGGAGGGGCTGGCCCACCGCGGGTACACCGAAGGCTTCCTGCGCCGCCATACCCATGACGATTATCAGAACTACGAGTACGGCTACTCCGTCTCCGAGCGCCAGCAGTTTGTCGGCGAATTCACCGGAGAGCGTAACGGCCCGCTGGCGGCCGTGGCGGTCAAAAATAAGTTCAGCGTCGGCGACAGCCTTGAGCTGATGACCCCGCAGGGTAACGTCAACTTCACCCTTGAGCATATGGAGAATGGCAAAGGCGAAACCATGCCGGTGGCCCCGGGCGATGGCTATACCGTCTGGTTGCCTGTGCCGGACGACCTGCCCCTGCAGTATGCCCTGCTGATGCGCAACTTTACTGGTCAAACAACCAGAAATCCGCACGGTAACTAGTTAATTTGCGTTATTTTTTCACGATGTAAGGATATTAGAATCGGATCACATACCGTTTCGATCGAAACAGGTATCATCCATTTCGCTGAAAAACATAACCCATAAATGCTAGTTGTACCAGGAACCACCTCCTTAGCCTGCGTAATCTCCCTTACGCGGGCTTATTTTTTTGCCTCTCCTCCGGTCTTCGCTTTCGTCATGCGGTACACTTTATGCAACATTGAGCAATAAAGGTTCCCTTGATGATGTCTACGTTTCCTGCCAGCTTACTGATCCTTAACGGCAAAGGTGCCAATGAACCGCAGCTACGCGAAGCGGTTAACCTGTTACGCGATGAAGGGATTGATATTCACGTCCGCGTGACCTGGGAAAAGGGCGATGCCGCTCGGTTTATCGATGAAGCCCTGCAGCTGAACGTTGAAACGGTGATCGCCGGCGGTGGCGATGGCACCATTAATGAAGTGGCGACCGCGCTGGTGGAGCGCGGCGGCAAGATGGCGCTGGGGATTTTACCGCTGGGCACGGCTAACGACTTTGCCACCAGCGTCGGTATTCCGCAGGATCTGGCCAGCGCCCTCAAGCTGGCGATCGTCGGCCGCGATGTGCCGATAGATATCGCCCGGGTGAATGATAAAACCGGCTTTATTAATATGGCGACCGGCGGGTTCGGCACCCGGATCACCACCGAAACGCCGGAAAAACTCAAGGCCGCGCTCGGCGGTGTCTCTTATTTAATCCACGGTCTGATGCGCATGGATACCCTGAAGCCGGACCGCTGCGAGATCCGCGGGGAGAACTTTCACTGGCAGGGCGATGCGCTGGTCATCGGCATCGGCAACGGTCGCCAGGCCGGCGGCGGCCAGCAGCTGTGTCCGGAGGCGTTGATTAACGATGGTCTGCTGCATCTGCGCATTTTCACCGGCGAAGAGCTGATCCCTGCCCTGTTCAGCACCCTGGCGAATCCGGAAAACTCGCCGAATATTGTTGACGGTGTCTCCTCGTGGTTTGAAATAACCGCGCCCCATGAGATGACCTTTAACCTCGACGGCGAGCCGCTCAGCGGCAAAACCTTCCGTATGGAGCTGTTACCGGCGGCCCTGCGCTGCCGGCTGCCGCCCGACTGCCCGCTGCTACGCTGAGGCGGACAGGGGCACACTGCCCGGCGGCGCTGCGCTGGCCGGGCCTACGGTTCGCAGATCTCATGCCGCGCGGATAAGCGCCGCGCCATCCGGGGAAGTCAACCCAGGCCGGGTCAGGCGGCAGCCGCCACCCGGCAAAAAAACCGGTTTGGCGCCCCCCTGAACCTTTCCCGCGGATTAAGGCTATCAATGGGGCGTGAGCGCAGAAAAGAGATTAACCGACCAGCTACATCCCGGGAATGTCTGCGCCCACAAATGGCTGACTTATACCACCGCCGCTGGCTCCGCGCTAAGCGCTTCCAGCAGTTCAGGTAAGGTTTGATAGCGGCCAGCGGCGGCCTGAAAACGCGCGTGCTGGCTATCTTCTGCAATCACTATCGTGGCAATCCCCGCCGACTGGGCCGCGCAAAAGCCGGTAAAGCTATCCTCAATCACCAGACACTGGCTGGCGTTGAGATTGAGCTTCCGCAGCGTCGTGAGGTACACCGCCGGGTGCGGTTTGCCGCGTGGTTCATCATCCGCGCTGGAGATCGCGTCAAAAAAGTGCCAGAGCGAAAGCTTGTTCAGCACAGCGGCAATAACCTGACGAGATGATGACGTGGCGAGCGCAATCTTATAACCCGCTTCGCGAAAATAGCGTAACGCCTCCTGCACCCCGCGCATCGGTTCGCCTTTCGCGGCAATCAGGCGGGTGATGCGCTGCAGGATGGCGTCTTCAAGCCGCTGCGGAGCGAGATCAAGCTGAAAATAGCGGCACCAGGTGCCGGCAATGTCGTCGAGGCGCTTGCCCTTGGTCAGGGTTTCACATTCAGCAACGCTCGCCGTTGCCCCCCACTGCGCGAGGGCGTCAATCTGCGCCTGACGCCACAGCGCCTCGGAATCAATAATCACGCCATCCATGTCAAAAATAACCGCCTGCATACTCATTCGTTCACCTCATTAAGGCTGGCATGAAGCGCATGCCAGCCGCAGTACCTACGAGAATTCAACCTGCTCGCGGGCGGTTGCTTCCTTGTGGGAGAACCCCGGCTGCTCCACGCGGATAAAGGCGCAGAGGAAAAAGGCCACCACGTACAATGCGGTATAGGCGATCACCACCCCGATGGTGCTGAAGAACGGCAGCAGCACCACGGCAATCGCCGGCGCGAGAAAGTTCGACATCCCCGCCGACAGGTTATAGACCGAAATGGCCGCGCCTTTATGCTTCGGCTCCAGCGCCGGGAACACGGCCGCCAGCGGCACGAAGGCGGCGACAAAGATCCCGAGGGCGATGGCGGGGATCAGCGCCATCGCAAAGCTATGGCCAAAGTGCTGAGGAATGTAGTAAAACGCCAGGCTGGAGAGCGCCATCCCGATGCAGCCGAACCAGCGCACCACCTTCATCCAGCCCAGTTTTTCCCCGAGGATCCCCCACAGCACGTTAGAGAAAATGGTGGTGAAGAAGAAGACTGCCCATACCTGGAGCCATTCTGAAGTGCTGAAGCCCAGCTCATCGACAAACATCATCGGCATAATCACCGCAAAACCGAACAGCGAGAGGGTATTGATAATCCTCACCATGCTCGACAGCAGAATATTGCGGTTGGTATAGAGCAGCGTCGCGGCGCGTCCCAGCTCGGAAAACTTCTCACGGGTGGTGAGATTCTGCATATGCTGCGGCGTTTGAATATGGCGCAGGGAAACCAGGGCAATCACGCCCCCGGTAAGGCAGAAGGCCAGCGCCAGCCACAGGGTGCCCATTTCGCCAATGTGCGGAATGGTAAAGCTCGGAATATAGCTGCCGAAGACCCCGATGCCGATGGAATAGACCGCCCAGAACCAGCCGATGGCCGAGCTGGCGTTGTCGCTTTTGACGTTATGGACAATCGCCACGATAAACGAGTAGAGGAACAGCGGATAGGCGAAGCCGCGGATGCCGTAGAAAAGCAGGATCAGCGCATAGTTGGCGTGACCGAGGCCGAAAACGAGGAACAGCACGTGGAATACGCACCACAGCACGAAGCCAATCATCATCGTTTTCAGCGGGGTGATAATTTCCGCCACCACCCCGGAAATCCACGCCGACAGCGCGGCGGCCAGGCCGTAGAGGGTAAAGGCAAAGGAGGCCTCCGCCGGAGAGAAGCCGAGCGCTTTGATATAGTGCGACAGAAAGGCTAATTCAAAACCGTCGCCGGTCATAAATACGGCAATGGCGATGTATCCCCAGAGCAGGTTCAGGGGTAAACCGAGCCACTGTTTATTATTGATAGACATAATGACCTCGTTTTCAGGGTACAGGGTGGCCGCTCCGCGACGTGCAACGAAGCGGCGGTTATGATGAAAATCAGTGCTGTCGATAGTGCAGATCGTTTAAATACAGGGCTTTAAACTGCGCGTAGCGTTGCATCAGGGTGTGGTGGCGAATGGGATCCGCACGCCAGGTCTGCCAGACTTCCGGTTTTTCACACACCGCGGCAATGGGTTTGCCCGCCGCCAGGCAGGCCAGCCGCGCCGCGCCCAGTGCGCCGCCGGTCTCTCCGCCTTTGTGGGTCACCACCGGCATAGCGAGAATATCGGCCAGCAGCTGGGCCCAGAACGGGCTGCGGGCGCCGCCGCCCACCAGCGAGCACTGCGCGATCGGCGTCCCGCTCTCTTTTAACGCCTGCAGGCCGTCGTTGATCCCAAAGCTCACCCCCTCCAGCACCGCGTAGCCGAGCTGCGCGCGCAGGCTGGCATGGGTCATGCCCCAGAAGATGCCGCGCGCGTCAGGATCGTTATGCGGGGTACGTTCCCCGGAGAGATAGGGCAGGAAGAACGGCGCGTTGGCTTTATCCTCCTCGCTTAGCTCGGCAATCTCCGCCAGCAGCGCCACCTCCGTGGTGCCGGTCAGGCGGCAGAACCACTGCAAACAGCTGGCGGCGCTCAGCATGACGCTCATCTGGTGCCACAGGTTCGGCAGCACGTGACAAAACGCATGTACCGCCGACTGCGGCGCCGGACGATAGGCGTCGGTCACCACAAACAGCACCCCGGAGGTGCCGAGCGAAATAAACGCATCCCCCGGCGAGACCGCGCCGACGCCAATGGCGCTGACCGCGTTATCCCCCCCGCCCCCGGCCACCACCACCGAGGCGTTCAGCCCCCAGCGGGCAGCCACCTGCGGGTCAAGGGTGGCGGAAATCTCGCAGCCTTCGACCAGCGTCGGCATTTGGCTACGCGACAAGCCGCACTTGTCCAGCAGAGCGTCGGACCAGTCGCGCTTCGCCACGTCCAGCCACAGCGTCCCGGCGGCGTCCGACATATCGGAGACTTTCTTCCCGGTCATCCGGTAGCGCAGATAATCCTTGGGCAGCAGCACCGTGGCGGTACGCTGAAAGTGCTGCGGCTCATGACGGCGCACCCACAACAGCTTCGGCGCGGTAAAGCCCGGCATCGCCAGGTTTCCCGCCACCTGATGCAGCTCCGGCGCCATCGCCTCCAGCTCGGCGCACTCTGCGGCGCAGCGGGTGTCGTTCCACAGAATGGCTGGACGGATCGCCTGCCCCTCTGCATCCAGCAACACCGCGCCGTGCATCTGCCCGGAGAGGCCAATCGCCTTAATGGCCGGCCAATGCTGGGCGCATTTTTCCCGTAGCGTGGCCATCAGGTACTCCGTCGCCTCCCACCATAGCTCCGGCGCTTGTTCTGACCAGTGCGGATGAGGCCGCTGAATACTCAGCGGCGCGCTATGGCTGGCGATAACCTCATGGTTCTCATCAATGACCAGCGCTTTGACTTCCGATGTGCCGAGATCGATACCCAGATACATAGCCACCTCTTAGTTAATCAGCATGTAAACGGCGGCGACTTTCTCGCGCATCAGCGCCAGGAAATCCGCGTTGTTGGCGAGATCACCAAACAGGGCTTTATCACGGGCGAAGACAGCCACCGGATCCTGAGCCTCGAACATCTCATGCACCGCCTGCGCATCCAGGATGCCGTCCTGGTACTGATACGGCAGAGTTCCCTTGTGCCACTGCTCCATAAAGACGAAGAACAGCGCCGGCAGCATGGCGGTCGCCTCAGGGCGGACGCCGCGTTGGTAGCACTCCTGCAAGGTTGGCGCGATCATCGCCGGAATTTTCGAGAAGCCGTCGGCGGCGACGCGCTGGTTGGTGTCCTGGATATAGGGGTTGGTAAAGCGCTTAAGCACCACATCCCGGTAGGTCGGCAGATCAATGCCGTTATCGCCGAGACACGGAATAACGTCCTCCGTAACGTAGCGGTCGGCAATGGCGTAGATAACATCGGTCAGCGTGCTTTCATGAATATACTGCTGGCCGATTAAGGTTCCCGCCCAGGCAATGCAGCTGTGCGACGCGTTCAAAATACGGATTTTCGCCTCTTCATACGGGATGACCGACTCCACCATCTCCACGCCGACCGCCTCCAGATTCGGGCGGGCATCGCGGAAGTTGTTCTCCACTACCCACTGGATAAAGGTCTCCCCCATCACCGGCGCTTTGTCATCAATTCCGGTTTGCGCTTTGATGCGGGCCGGCAGATCGGCCGCCGGGCGCGGGGTGATGCGGTCCACCATGGTGTTCGGACAGGTGGTGTTGGCCGCCATCCAGTCAATCACCGCCTGTTTGCCGGTGAGCTGCAGGAACTCGACCATGCCGTCGTGGAAACGCTCGCCGTTATGGCGCACGTTATCGCAGTTGAGCAGGGTCAGCGGCCCGGCGTTGTCGGCCATGCGCTTTTCCAGGATCCGCGCGAGGGTGCCGTAAATGGTTTTGCACTCACCTTGCAGGTCGGCCTGCAGATCGGGGTTGCTGGTTTCCAGCTGATGGCGAGTGTTCAGGTAGTACCCCCCTTCCGTCACGGTAAAGGCGATAACTTTGGTCTGCGGGTTTGCCCCTTCGTTAATCAGCGGCTGTAGCCCGGCCTGCCACGGCAGCAGTTTCTGGATTGAGGTGATCTCTTCATATTCGCGCTCCCCTTCCGGGCTGACGGTCTCGAGGACGTAACGTCCTCCCTGCGCCGCCAGCGCCTGGACCACCTGCTCGGCGTCGTTGCGAATATTCCCCGCCGCGATGCGCCAGCGATTATCCCCGGAAGCAATCAGACGATGCAGATACCACGCCTGATGCGCACGATGAAAAGAACCCAGACCGATATGAAGCCATGTGAATTGATTGTTCATGTTCTGCTCTCCTTGAGTTGATTGCGCCACTGTAATTGATCATTTGACCAAAATAAGAGCCATGGATCACAAAAGAGCAATTACCCAATTAAATTACAAATGACCAATAAAGAGCAAAAGCTTGCCAGTTATGCCAACCACGGCGAGAATGCGGGTATTCGCCGGGCCAATTGCGTGCCCTGGCCAGCAACTTAGGGCGGGAAACCATGAGTAAAGAAGACGATATCCGGTTGGATCAGAAGGTGCGTGCCGCATGGATGTATTACATCGCCGGCCAGAATCAGAGCGAGATCGCCAGCCAGCTGGGCACCTCCAGACCGGTGGTGCAACGGCTGATCGCCGCCGCGAAAGAAGAAGGGATTGTGTCGATTAATCTGCACCATCCGGTAGCGAACTGCCTCGATTATGCGCAGTTGCTGCAGGAAAAATACCGCTTGATCGAGTGCAATGTGGTCCCCGCCTTTAGCGAAGAAAGTACCCTCGACAGCGTGTCGTTTGGCTGCTATCAGCTGATGGCTCGCTATCTGCAGGATGATAAAGAGAAAATCATCGGTCTGGGCTCGGGCCTGACCCTGAAAAAAGCGCTGCAGCGCATCGATTTTGACAGCCTGAATACCCGCTGCGTGGCGCTGATCAGCGCCATGAACGCCGACGGGCAGTGCAATTATTACGATGACGTGCCCCTGCTGCTGACCCGCAAAATTAAGGCCAAGTACTATCAGTGGCCGGCGCCGCGCTACGCCCAAAGCGCGGATGAGTATGAAATGTGGTGCACCAATCGCTTATTCCGCAGCGTCTCCGGCGTCGCCCGCGAGGCGGACGTGATTTTTGTCGGTATTGGTCCGCTGGGCACGCAAAGTCCGATCTTTAAAGACGGGTTTATCAATCAGGCGCAAATGGATGAGCTGACCGCCCGCGGCGGCATCGGGGAGATCCTCGGGCGGTTTATTGATGCGCAAGGCGACGTGGTAGACAGCGAGATCAACCGCATGATCACCAGCTATGATATCCGCCAGAGCCACTGCCCGCGGATTGCCGCTGCCTGTGGAGAACATAAACGACCGGCGATCCTGGCCGCCCTTAAAGGCGGCTGGATTAATGGCCTGGTGACCGATGAGCATACCGCCCGCTGGCTGCTGACGCGGTAACGTTTAACAGCCAGACAGCGACTCAGCTGCTGCTCATCAGTCGCGGGGGAATTTCAATCCGCTGCTGGCTGGCTTCGCCGGCGTCAATAATCGAAAAAACAGCGTCCAGCATCGCCGGCACGTCCTGCTGCACCATGTCGATATCGTGCCCCAGCAGGTAGACAAAAGGATCCCAGTCGAAGCAGCCCATCGGCGGCTGCTCGCTGCCGGTCAGACCCACCTGCGACAGCCAGCGCACAACCCCTTCCAGGGATATCGTCGAGTTAACAAATATCCCCTGCAACAACGTCTTCGCGCTGCCAAACCGCTCCTGCAGGCAGTCCTCAACGTGTCCTTTCGAATAGCCGGGAGCCAGAATATTCGCCTGCGGCACGCTAAGCCCCAGCTCGCGATGCGCATCGTGGAAGCCGCGTAAACGCTCGCTGGTGTTATGGTCGCTGCTGCGCCCGCCGATAAAGGTCAGCGGCGCCAGCTCTCCGCGGCGGCGGGCGCTATTAGCCAGGATCTTATGAGTCAGCGCTTTCGCGCCGCCGTAGTTATCCGAAATCACCGACGGCGAGAGAGAGCCCGGCAGGTCGAGATTGACCGTTGGCACGCCCGCCTGCTGGCATAGCGCGGAAATTTTATCCGGATTGGTCGCCCCGGTCGCGACCACCCAGTCAACCTGCCAGGAGAGCATCGCCTTTACCGCTTCGATCTCCAGTTCCGGACGCCGGCGCGTACAGGTGATAATCGGCAGCAGGCCGCGCTCGCGGGCCATCTCCTCAAAGCGTTCGGCGATGGAACCGAAGTAGCGGTTATCATATTTGGGGATAATCATACCGATGACGTGTGATTTTTTACTGCGCAGCATGCTGGCCTGACGGTTAATCGCATAGCCCTGCTCCTCGGCAATCCGCGTCACCTTTTCCGCAAGCTTGGCGCTGATGCGGCGCTTTTTCCAGTTACCGTTGAGGATAGCGCTCACCGCGCTCGCCGAAACGCCGGAAAGTTCCGCCAGGTCGTAAATCGTTATCTTCTTCATTTTTCCAACTTGCGTCACAAAATCATGTCGCTGTTAATTTCCCCACTTGCTCAATCGATGAAGCGAGAGCAACATAGCTTCATCGATTGAGCATCCTTTTCACGCCAGGAAGTACGCGCGCATACCGCCTCAACATGCCAGCAAGCCTGAATTAAGATGCTGATATTCAATATGTTACCAGGTTTAGTCTATCACCTCGAACGTGATGCCCTCGCGTTCGATAGTTTTAACCAGACACGGCAAAGGATTATAAAATGAAGCACTCTGTCTCCTCTATGAATACTTCCCTCAGCGGTAAAGTCGCCGCGATCACCGGCGCGGCGTCCGGTATCGGCCTCGAGTGCGCGAGGACCCTGCTGGGAGCTGGCGCAAAAGTGGTACTGATCGACCGCGAAGGCGAAAAGCTCAACAAACTGGTCGCCGAACTTGGCGAAAACGCCTTCGCCCTGCAGGTCGACCTGATGCAGGCGGACCAGGTCGATAACCTACTGCAGGGCATTTTGCAGCTTACCGGGCGTCTCGATATCTTCCACGCCAACGCCGGCGCCTATATCGGCGGGCCGGTGGCCGAGGGCGACCCGGACGTCTGGGACCGCGTGCTGCACCTCAATATCAACGCCGCCTTCCGCTGCGTGCGCAGCGTCCTGCCGCATCTGATCGCGCAAAAATCCGGGGATATTATCTTCACCAGCTCGATCGCGGGCGTGGTGCCGGTGATCTGGGAGCCTGTCTATACCGCGTCGAAATTCGCGGTGCAGGCATTTGTGCACACCACTCGTCGCCAGGTGGCGCAGTATGGCGTGCGCGTCGGCGCCGTACTGCCGGGCCCGGTGGTTACCGCTCTGCTGGACGACTGGCCAAAAGCCAAAATGGACGAAGCGCTGGCCAACGGCAGCCTGATGCAGCCGATTGAAGTGGCGGAGTCGGTGCTGTTTATGGTGACGCGTTCGAAAAACGTCACCGTACGCGACATTGTGATCCTGCCGAACAGCGTGGATCTCTGACCCTGGCCAGCCTGTGAGAGGATGTGATGCAAAACGATACGCAAAACATTATTGGCGTGGATGTCGGCTCGGGCAGCGTGCGCGCCGGGGTATTCAATCTGCGGGGCGAGCTCCTCGCCCACGCGACCCGGGAAATAACCCTGTTTCGCAGCGCCGGAAACAAGGTCGAGCAGTCGAGCCGTGAGATCTGGCAGGCGGTGTGCTACTGCATTAAAACGGCGGTGGCCAGCGCCGGCGTTTCGCCGTCGTCGATAGCCGGGATCGGCTTCGATGCCACCTGCTCGCTGGTGGTGATTGGCGATAACGATGCGCCGCTGGCGGTCGGGCCTTCGGACGATGCGGACCGCAACATTATTGTCTGGATGGATCATCGCGCCACCGGGCAGGCGGAAAAGATCAATGCCACGGGCCACCCGGTACTGCGGTACGTTGGCGGCAAAATCTCGCCGGAGATGCAAACGCCGAAAATTTTGTGGCTGAAGGAGAATCGCCCGCACATCTATCAGCAGGCGCGCCACTTCTTCGACCTCGCCGATTACCTCACCTGGCGCTCAACCGGCGATGAAGCCCGCTCGGTCTGCACGGTGACCTGTAAATGGACCTACCTGGCGCATGAACAACGCTGGGATGCCGGTTACTTCCGCCAGATTGGCCTCGAAGAGCTGGCGGATGAAGATTTTGTCCGCATCGGCCAGCGGATTGTCGATCCAGGCACCCCCTGCGGCGAGGGCCTTTGCGCCACGGCGGCAGAGGAGATGGGCCTGCCGATCGGTACGCCGGTGGCGGTGGGGATGATTGACGCCCACGCGGGCGGCATCGGTACCGTCGGCGTGCTTAACGGCGCGGTCAACAATATGGCCTATGTCTTCGGCACTTCTTCCTGCACCATGACCACCACTCAGGAAGCGGTATTCGTCCCGGGCGTCTGGGGCCCTTACTATTCGGCGATGGTGCCGGGCTACTGGCTAAGTGAAGGCGGGCAAAGCGCCGCCGGCGCGGCTATCGACCAGCTGCTGAGCTTCCATCCGGCGGCGGCGGAAGCGCGCGAGCAAGCGAAAGCCGCAGGCGTCCCTCTGCCGGTCTGGCTGGCGGATCGCGTTCTGACGCAAGTTGCTTCCCCTTCTGAAGCGGTAACGCTGGCCGCCGGTCTGCACGTCGTTCCGGAGTTTCTCGGTAATCGCGCGCCGCTTGCCGATCCCCACGCGAAAGCGCTGATTGCCGGGCTGGGGATGGAGCGGGACCTGGATAACCTGACCGCGCTGTACGTTGCCGGGCTATGCGGGATTGGCTATGGTCTGCGACAGATCATTGACGCCCAGCGCGCCTGCGGAATTGAGAGTGAAAATATCGTCATCAGCGGCGGAGCCGGGCAGCATCCGCTGGTGCGTCAGCTGTTGGCCGACGCCGGCGGCGTTAGCGTCGTGAGCACCGCCAGCCGCGAGCCGGTGCTGTTAGGTTCCGCCATCCTCGGCGCGGTGGCGGGCAGAGTCGCGGCTTCGCTGCCGGAGGCCATGAAGCAGTTTACTCAGGTGGACGCCACCTATCACAGCGAGACTGCGTTTAGCCCGCTTCATCAGCGCAGGTATGCGGCCTATAAGGCGCTACAACAGGCCGGCAGGCTGATTCGCGAATAACATACCTCCTTATTTTATAACAATAATGCTCCGCTGCTATGCAGCGGAGACACTCATCTGCACTCTGAAATCGAGGTCAACATGTCCGTTAATAACAAACAGTGGTACGGTCTACCGCTCAACCTCATCTGGGGATATGTCGCCATCGCCGTGTTTATGACCGGCGACGGCTTTGAGCTGGCTTTTCTGTCGCACTACATCAAAGCACTCGGATTCACCCCGGCGCAGGCTTCCTTTGCCTTTACTCTCTACGGTCTGGCTGCCGCCCTGTCGGCGTGGGTCTCCGGCGTGGTGGCGGAAATCATTACCCCACGTAAAGCCATGCTGATTGGCTTCGTGCTGTGGTGTGTGTTCCACGTACTGTTCCTCGTCTTCGGCCTCGGTCGCGCCAACTATGCGCTGATCCTGCTGTTTTATGGCATCCGCGGCCTGGCCTACCCGCTGTTCCTCTACTCCTTTATCGTCGCCATTATCCACAACGTCCGCAGCGACAGTTCCAGCTCCGCGCTGGGCTGGTTCTGGGCGGTCTACTCGGTGGGTATCGGCGTGTTCGGCAGCTATATTCCGAGCTTTACCATTCCCCACATTGGCGAAATGGGCACCCTGTGGCTGGCGCTGCTCTTTTGCGCCACCGGCGGCATTATTGCGCTGGTGTCGATGCGTCATACCGAAACGCCGCGCCATATGCAGAACCTGACCACTCGTGAAAAATTCGCCGAACTGGGGCGCGCCGCGACGCTGCTCTATACCAACCGCAGCATTCTGTTCTCGAGCATTGTGCGCATTATCAACACCCTGTCGCTGTTTGGTTTTGCGGTGATCATGCCGATGATGTTTGTTGATGAGCTGGGATTTACCACCTCGGAATGGCTGCAGGTATGGGCGGCATTCTTCTTCACTACTATCTTTTCGAACGTTTTCTGGGGGATTGTGGCGGAGAAAATGGGCTGGATGAAGGTTATCCGCTGGTTCGGCTGCATCGGGATGGCGCTTTCCAGCCTGGCGTTCTATTACCTGCCCCAGCACTTCGGCCAAAATTTTGCCATGGCGCTGGTACCGGCTATTGCCCTGGGGATTTTTGTCGCCGCGTTTGTGCCGATGGCGGCGGTGTTCCCGGCGCTGGAGCCGAACCATAAAGGCGCGGCGATTTCGGTCTATAACCTGTCAGCCGGGCTGTCGAACTTTCTGGCGCCGGCGATTGCCGTGGTACTGCTGCCCTATTTCAGCACTATCGGCGTGGTAATAGCCTATACCGCCTTATATATTCTGGCCTTCTTCCTGTGCCCGTTAATCCGCGTTGAACAGCCTGGCTTTACCAGCGATCAGCATGCGAAACCGTTTACCGCCAACGCGGCAGAGTCTTAATACACCGCATCTGGTACAAACAATGCGCAATCCGGGCGGTGCCGCCCGGATTTTTGCCTTATGCGATAGTCACTTTGCCATCCAGATAAACATCCTGCACGGCATTGATCAGCTTCACGCCGTCGGCCATCGATTTCTTAAACGCTTTGCGACCAAGGATCAGCCCCATGCCGCCGGCGCGTTTATTGATCACCGCCGTGCGCACCGCGTCGGCAAGGTCGGTCTCCCCGCCCGCCGCGCCGCCGGAGTTGATCAGCCCGGCGCGGCCCATATAGCAGTTGGCCAACTGGTAGCGCACCAGATCGATGGGGTTATCGCTGGTCAGTTTGCTGTATACCCGATCGTCGGTATAGCCGAAGTTAACCGCTTTGTAGCCGCCGTTATTCTCCGCCATCTTTTGCTTAACGATATCGGCGCCGATGGTGGCCGCCAGGTGGTTGGCCTGACCGGTCAGGTCAGCGGAAACATGATAGTCGACGCCGTCTTTCTTGAACGCCGAATTGCGCAGATAGGCCCACAGCACGGTGACCAGGCCCAGCTCATGGGCCCGCTCAAAGGCGGCGGAAATCTCTTCTATCTGACGACGCGATTGTTCTGAGCCGAAATAGATCGTCGCTCCCACGGCCACCGCCCCCATATTAAACGCCTGCTCAACGCTGGCGTAGAGGGTCTGGTCGTATTCGGTGGGGTAGCTCAGCGTTTCGTTATGGTTGAGCTTCACCAGGAAAGGGATGCGATGCGCGTAGCGGCGCGACACCGAGGCCAGCACGCCGTAGGTCGACGCCACGCAGTTACAGCCGGCTTCGATCGCCAGCTCGACGATATTTTTCGGATCAAAGTACAGCGGGTTGGCGGCAAAGGAGGCGCCCGCCGAGTGCTCCACGCCCTGGTCAACCGGCAGAATGGAAAGGTAGCCGGTTCCCCCCAGGCGTCCGGTATTGTACAGGGTCTGCATATTGCGTAGCACCGCCGGTGGTCGGTTGTTATCCACCATCACCCGATCAACATAATCTGCGCCAGGCAGATACAGCTGGTCGGACGGAATGGTTATACAACGGTGCTGCAACAGGCTCTCGGCATCTTTGCCCAGCAACTGCGTAATATCAGTCATAGCAATCTCCCGTAAGGCCGGCCGAAGCCGGCATGCATTATCCCAACCCAATTTTTTTGGGCAGGTTAAGCCTGGTACCGACTTAGCCTATTTTCCAGCCGGGGGGCCATTTTTTCAGGAGATTCTGCTGTCCCGTTGCGCTGCCATTTACCACCAGGCGTGGAAATGGTGCACCGGCCCGATACCGTGGCCTACCTCCAGAGAGTCGGCCTGTGCCAGAGCCGCCGACAGCCAGGCCTTCGCCTCGATAACGGTGGCCGCCCAGTCCGCGTGACGCGGGCGCAGCGCCGCCAGCGCGGCGGAGAGCGTGCAGCCGGTGCCGTGGGTATTTTTGGTCTGCACTCGCGGCGCGGTGAACCGCTGTTCCCCTTCGCGGGTGAAGAGCCAGTCCGGGCTTTCGGCATCGTCGAGATGGCCGCCCTTCATCAATACCGCGCCGCAGCCCAGCGCCAGCAGCGCCCGCCCCTGCTCCAGCATTTCCCTTTCGTTACGCGCATGGGGGGCATCGAGTAGCGCGGCCGCTTCCGGCAGATTGGGGGTGATCAATGACACCTGCGGCAACAATCGTTGACGCAGGGTCTCCACCGCCGAAGCCGACAGCAGCGGATCGCCGCTTTTCGCCAGCATGACGGTATCCAGCACCACGTTGGCCACCCGGTAGCGCGCCAGCCGCTCGGCCACGGCTTCCACAATATCGGTCTCCGCCAGCATGCCGATTTTGGTGGTATCGATACGCACATCGCTGAACACCGAGTCGAGCTGCGCGGCCACAAAATCCGGTTCGATGCGATAGACCGACTGTACGCCGCGGGTATTCTGCGCCACCAGGGCGGTGATCGCCGAGCAGCCATAGGCCCCCAGCGCGGAGAAGGTTTTCAGATCGGCCTGGATACCGGCCCCGCCGCTGGGATCGGTGCCGGCGATGGTCAGGGCGTTGATGCGTTTCATCCCTGCACCTCCTGATACAGCGCGTCGAGAAACGCCGGAATAAAGCTGCCTGGGCCTCCCTGACGGGCGGCGATCTCCCCGGCCTGCTTCATCAGCCCGCAGGCGGCGGCCACGTTTTCCAGCCGGTCTCCCGGCAGCGCCGCGCTCGCTGCCACCACCGCCGACAGCGCGCAGCCGGTGCCCACCACCCGGGTCATCAGCGGATTGCCCCCCGCCACGCTGAGCACCCGCTCGCCGTCGGTGACGTAGTCCACCTCGCCAGTGACCGCCACCACGGTAGCCAGCCGACGAGCCAGCGCCTGGGCCGCCGGCAGCGCCGCGGCGGCCGTATCGGTGGTATCCACCCCGCGCCCGCCGGCGCTCATCCCGGCCAGCGCCAGAATTTCAGAGGCATTGCCGCGAATGGCCGCCGGCTGGAGGGCCTGCAGCTCGTGACAAAAGGCCGTGCGCACGGTCAGGGCGCCGACCGCCACCGGATCCAGCGTCCAGGGCTTCCCGGCCTGACGGGCGTGCTCCACCGCAGCGCGCATCGCCACGGCGCGATCTTCGGTCAGGGTACCGACGTTAATTAACAGCGCATCAGCGATAGCGGCAAATTGCGCCGCTTCGCGGGGATCGATCACCATCGCCGGCGAGGCGCCGACAGCCAGCAGAACGTTGGCGGTAAAGGTCTGCACCACGTCATTGGTCATGCAGTGCACAAGGGGGGAATGGGCGCGCAGCAGATGGCGCAGGTGCGCGACAGGCGCGGGATTCAACAGCTCAGGCATAGTTTGCTCCCGCCAGACGAGGTAGAAGCAATGACCCTGCGGTCTCTGACTTCCCTACGCTGGCATTATCCAGATCAGGTGGTACGGGTATTTCTCAGCCTTCAACGAAGAAGGGCACCCCGAGTCAAAATAGTGAAATTGTTAAGCGTTGTGGAATTTACCGCAACTCACCGGTTCATACAACAAGCCTTTAGCCCTGGATACGACACCTTCGCGGCCATCATGCTCATCAGGCAACCGGACGGGATTGCATTCCGCTGCTGGCGGGCGGAAAATAATGACATCATGCGCTATTTAGCCTACCGAGGATATACGCCATGGCCGTTTATCACCATGCGCTGGTACTGATTAACAGCAGTCAGGACGGCGTCCCGCTGCTCCAGCATGCCGCCAGAATGGCAGAAGAGAACGGCATGCGCATCACCATCGCCCACATCAGCACCGATTACCGGGCGCTGAACTATGTTTCCGACAGCCTGCGCGACGATCAGGTTTCACAGGAGGTGATCCAGGCCAAAGCCCTGCTCAACGAGCTGGCCTGCACCGTCTCCCTGCCGGTGGATACCCTCTCGCTGGTGACCACCCGCCGGTTTGAAGACGTGGAAACCTGCGTTCGGCAGCGGCAGATCGATTTAATTATTGCCGGGCACCATAACCGGCTGCTGGGCGTCCTCTCCTCACACTCGCTGGAGTACATCAACCACTTAAACCTGGACGTACTGATCAAGCACCTGCCCTAGCGCAAGGCGGCCTGCAGCAGAGAAAAACAGTCTTCAATTAGCGGAGGCAGCGCCTGCGGGCCGCGCATCAGGGCCACTGTGCGGGCGAGCGCCGGCTGCTGCAGGTGGGCGACCCTGAGCGCCGGGTCCTGCAGATGGGTGGTGTACAGCGCCGGCAGAATCGCCACCGCTAAGCGCGAGCGCACCAGACCATACAGGGTTTCGATATAGTCCACCTGGTAGCGGGTGGTCAGCGTCAGGCGATGGCTCTCCACTAATGCCGCCACCAGCCGCTGGATATTGCCCTTCGAGAACACGGCAATATCCCGCCCCACCAGCTGTTTCCACGGCAGATGTGCCTGCGCGGCCAGCGGATCGTCGCGGTGCAGCACCGCCACGAAGGGATCTTCGCGCAGCGGATAGACTAGCAGTTCTGCGGGCAGTGAACTGTCGATCGCCCCGATGCCGAAATCAATCTCGCCGCGCTGCAGCGCCTGGATAAGCGCATCGTTGGTCTGATCGTGAAATTCAATGCGCAGACGCGGAAAGGCCTCAGCCAGGGTCTGCGGCAGCAACGGAAACAGCAGCGAACTGACCGACGGCACCAGACCGATACGCACCGTCCCGTCGCCGCCCGCCTCGACAATCTGCTGCATATCGGAAAAGGCCGCCTGCGCCACGCTGAGGATCCGCTGGGCGTGGGGTAAAATCGCCGCCCCCAGTTCAGTCAGAGTGACCGTCGCAGCGGTACGGTTGACCAGCTTACCGCCGAGTACCGTTTCAATCTGCCGCAGAGCGCTGCTCAGCGCCGGCTGGCTAATCGCCAGCCGACTGGCGGTATCGGTAAAATGGCGCAGCTGGGCCAGGGTGACGAAATACTGAAGCTGTTTAAGAGAGAGCGCGGGCAGCCGCTGCCAGGGTTCGTTCATCATCGGGTTCGCTACGGTGGTCCTGCACAATAACCCGAGCTTATCGGGTGATAAATTTATTCATCTGGGCAAACGTTTGCTGTGCCCCTAGAGTATCCGCATTATCCTTGTGCCGGAGTGGTTATGTCCAGCAATGCTCAAGTCCGCCGTCGCGCCGTGCAGGCCGCGCGCGGTGAATCCCCGTTTGATCTGCTGCTGATCGATGCGCAGATCGTCGATATGGCCACGGGCGAAATTCGCCCCGCTGACGTCGGTATCGTCGGCGAGATGATCGCCAGCGTCCATCCGCGCGGCAGTCGCGAAGACGCCCATGAAGTGCGTTCCCTGGCCGGTGGCTACCTGTCCCCCGGCCTGATGGACACCCACGTGCACCTCGAAAGCTCGCACCTGCCGCCGGAGCGCTATGCGGAAATCGTCCTCACCCAGGGCACCACCGCGGTGTTCTGGGATCCGCATGAGCTGGCCAACGTCCTCGGCGTCGCTGGCGTGCGCTATGCGGTGGACGCCAGCCGCCATCTGCCGCTGCAGGTGATGGTCGCCGCGCCGTCCAGCGTCCCCTCCACGCCGGGTCTCGAAATGTCCGGCGCCGATTTTGCCGGCGCGGAGATGGAGACCATGCTCGGCTGGCCGGAAGTGCGCGGCGTGGCGGAGGTGATGGATATGCACGGCGTGCTGCACGGTAGCGAGCGGATGCAGGAGATTGTCCAGGCCGGTCTCAACAGCGGCAAACTGATTGAAGGCCACGCCCGCGGCCTGAGCGGCGCTGACCTGCAGGCCTACCTCGCCGCCGGCGTCACCTCCGATCACGAACTGACCTCGGCGGACGACGCGCTGGAAAAACTGCGCGCCGGGCTGACGATCGAGATCCGCGGCTCGCACCCCTATCTGCTGCCGGATATCGTCGCGGCGTTAAAAACGCTGCCGCATCTCTCCTCGCAGATCACCGTCTGCACCGATGACGTGCCGCCGGATATACTACTGGAGAAAGGCGGCATCATCGCCCTGCTTAATCTGCTGATCGAGCACGGTTTACCGGCGGTCGATGCGCTGCGATTCGCCACCCTCAACGCCGCTATTCGCCTGCAGCGCCACGATCTCGGGCTGATTGCCGCCGGGCGGCGCGCGGATCTGGTGGTGTTTGATTCCCTGGAGAAACTGGTGGCCCGCGAAGTCTACGTAGGCGGTAAGCTGCTGGCCCGCGCGGGCAACCTGCTGACACCGATCGCGCCCGCCGAGGGCGTCACGCCGCCGCGCGATACTTTGCAGATCGCCCCCCTCCGCGCCGATGACTTTATTCTGCGCGTCCAGGGCATTCGTCACGGCATCGCCCGCCTGCGCCATATCCGCGGCGCGCGCTTCACCCAGTGGGGCGAAGTGGAAGTGCAGGTTCGTGACGGGAAAGTCCAGCTGCCCGCCGGCTTCAGTCTGATCTGGGTCAAGCACCGCCACGGCCGCCATCAGGCGACGCCGCAAATCGCCCTGCTTGAAGGCTGGGGTGAGCTGCACGGCGCCATCGCCACCAGCTACTCCCACGACTCGCATAATCTGGTGGTGCTCGGGCGCGACGCGAATGATATGGCGCTGGCGGCCAACCAGCTTATCGCCTCCGGCGGCGGGATGGCGCTGGCGCAACAGGGCGAGATCCTCGCCCATGTGGCGATGCCGATTGCCGGCATGCTGTCGGATCTCCCGGCCGCGGAACTGGCGCGTCAGTTCCGCGAGCTGCGCGATCTGAGCAGCCAAGTCGCCGACTGGGAGCCGCCGTACCGGGTCTTCAAGGCCATTGAAGGCACCTGCCTTGCCTGTAACGCCGGGCCGCATTTAACCGATTTGGGTCTGACCGACGGCGGCAGCCGCCAGATAGTCGACCCGTTGATAGCCTGCCGGGAGATCCCGGAGCCAACCGATCACAACAATAATCCTCAGGGAGCCTGAGCATGGCCGATAACACACTTCACTCTTCCGCCCGCGCTAACTGGCTGGAGCGCCGCTTTGCGCTGCGCTCGCGCGGCGGCACGCTACGCACCGAATGCCTGGCCGGGATCACCGGTTTCCTCGCCGCCGCCTATTTACTGGTGGTTATCCCGGGGCTGCTGGCGATCGGCGGGATGGATAAAGGCGCCGCCACCACCGGCACCATTCTGGTCTTCGTCGTCGGCTCGCTGCTGATGGCGTTTTATGCCAACCTGCCGTTTATCGTCGGCCCGGGCATTGGCGGCTCGGTGCTGGTGGGGGTGACGCTGGCCGGTAGCGAAGGGATTGGCTGGCAGACTGGCCTCGGAATTGCCTGCTGGTCGGGGATCCTCTTCTTCCTGCTGACCCGCTTTGGCCTGCGCGAAGTGGTCACCCGCTCGGTGCCGCAGTCGATCAAGCTGGGATTGACGGCCTCCATCGGCCTGTTTGTCGCCGTCCTCGGTTTTCGTAATGCCGGGCTGGTGCTGGCCAATGCGAAAACCAACGCGCTGATGCTCGGCGACTTTCTCGCCCCCGGCGCGCTGGTGGCGCTGTGCGGCCTGTTCCTGGCGATAGCCCTGCAGGCGCGTAAGGTTCCGGGCGCCATTTTGTGGGCCATTCTGTGCGCTACCCTGGTGGGTATCCCGTTCGGCGTGACTAAACTGCCGACGCATTTTATCGATGCCCCCCACTCGCTGGCGCCGGTGCTGGGACAGGTTGACCTGCTGGGGGCGTTAAACATCGCCTTCCTGCCGTTCCTGTTCGTCTTTTTCGCATCTGAGTTTTTCTCCACCATGGGGACAACACTGGCGGTGGGCGGCGAGGCGGGTCTGCTGGATGAAGAAGGCAACATGCCGCAGATTAATCGCCCGTTCATGGTCGATTCGATTGCCGCCGCGCTCGGCCCGTGGGTGGGCATTCCGGCGGCGACGGCGCTGATTGAATCTTCGGCGGCAGCGGAAGCGGGCGGCAAAACCGGCCTCACCGCCCTGTCGGCGGCGGTAATGTTCCTGCTGATGCTGCTGTTCACGCCGGTGGCGTTGATGATCCCGAAAGAAGCCACCGCCCCGGCGCTGATCCTGATTGGCCTGAACATGTTCAGCGGCCTGCGCAAAGTGGATCTTGCCAACTTCACCGACGGGCTGCCGGTGCTGATGATGGTGATGATCACCCTTATCGCCAACAGCTTTGGCACCGGGATTGCCGGCGGGCTGCTGTTTTACATTGTGATCAAGGCTATCGCCGGTAAGTGGCGGGAGATCCCGATTGGCCTGTGGGTATTGGCCGTCCCGCTGGTGTATTACTTCGCGACCTTAGTCAGGCATTAAGCCCTTCACAATGTGATTTCACCTCTTCATATAACAAACGCACCGCGGCAGAGAGCTGTTTGCGGTGCGGACAAATCAGATTCAACGGCACTACATCCCCCTGATAACGCGGCAGCAGGCGCCGCAGGCGCCCCGCCCGCAGATCGTCGCTGACGTCGAGCATCGATTTATAGGCAATGCCCTCCCCGGCGATCGCCAGCCGACGGATCACCTCAGCGTCGTCGCTCATCACCGTACCGGAAACCTTCTGCTGCTGAACCACGCCGTCGAGGCTCAGCGACCAGCGGTCGAACGGACGGCCGCGCAAAATGTAGATCAACGCATTATGCTGGCTGAGTTCCTCGAGGGTCTGCGGTTCGCCATGGCGGGCAATCCACTCAGGCGAGGCCACCAGCACCCGACGATTTTCCGGCGCCACCGGCAGCGAGATAAACGAAGCATCGTCGTTATTGCCATAGCGAAACGCAACGTCCACCGGATCTTTAAACACGTCGGTCAGCTGATCGGAAAAGAGCAGCCGCAGGCGCAGCGCCGGGTGGCGTTGGCGGAAATCGCGGAACAGGGTCAGGAGCAGGTTACGCCCGAGGTCCGACGGCACGGCAATCTGCAACATGCCGCGAACTTCATCATCCGGGGTCTGGATCTTCTGCAGACCGGCCTCGAGGGTATCGAGCATCTGGGTGGCGTAGGGCAGCCAGGTCTCCCCCTCCGGCGTCAGGCGCAGGCTGCGGGTCGAACGGGCAAACAGGCGAATATTGAGGATCGTCTCCAGACGCTTAATCGCCGCGCTGACCTGCGCCGGCTGCTGCCCGGCCTCGCGCGCCGCGTCGCTAAAACTGCCCAGCGCCGCGGCGCGGACAAATAAGGTCAGATCTTCCAGCCTGAACATGCCGATTCTCCCCTGCTTCAGATTGCTCCCAAAATACGCATCACCGTCGCTGCAACGCAAGCGGCACAAGACTTGCGCCGCGTTTTGCTTACACTTTTTAAAAATCCAGTGCTTGCCATTTCAGCAACGCATCAGGAATGATACGAGGCTGCTATTTTGAGTCCAGGTAATATTGAGGAAACTATGCGTAAAACAAAAATGATGCTTCTGGGCGTACTTCTTGCCACCGCTGGCGCCAGCTGGACGGCTACTGCCGCGGGGATCGATCAGTATGCGCTGAAAGAGTTCACCGCCGATTTCACCCAGTTTCACATCGGCGACACCGTTCCGGCGATGTACCTCACCCCGGAATACAACATCAAACAGTGGCAGCAGCGTAACCTGCCTGCGCCGGACGCCGGCAGCCACTGGACCTATATGGGCGGTAACTACGTGCTGATCACCGATACCGAAGGCAAAATCCTCAAAGTGTACGATGGCGAGATCTTCTATCATCGCTGATCCGCGCAATCTCCACGTCCGCCCCGGCGAGCCAGCGGACTCTCCAGCGCTGCGCCAGATCTTCCTGCGGGCGCGCAGTTTATCGTGGACCTGGCTTCCCGCCGCGGCGTGGCGGCTGGAAGATTTCGATGCCGCCACCGCGGATGAACAGCTGTGGGTCGCGGAATGCGACGGCCAGCCGGTGGGCTTTGCCGCCGTATGGACCGCCGATAATTTCCTTCACCATCTGTTTGTCGACCCCGACTGGCAGGGCAAACATATCGGCAGCGCGCTGCTGGCGCAGGTCGAACGGACCTTTACCGCCAGCGGAACGCTGAAGTGCCTGATGGAAAATAAAAACGCCCTGCGCTTCTACCAGCGTCATGGCTGGACCATCGAAGCACAGGGCGCGTCGCCCGAGGGCAGATACTGGCTGATGCGCTCGCCGCGGCCTTAAACGGCGCGGAAGGCAATCTCACCGGGGATCACTTCTCCCTGCCAGTACATCTGGGCCGCCACCCGGCCCGCCAGCTGGCGGTAGATGTCGGTAAATTCGCTGTCCGGACGCGCCACCACCGTCGGCGTGCCGTTATCCAGATCTTCCCGCAGCGTAATATGCAGCGGCAGCTGGCCCAGCAGCTGGGTGTGGTATTTCTCGGCCAGTTTTTGCGCGCCGCCGGTGCCGAAGATAGGCTCGTGGTGCCCGCAGTTGCTGCAGATATGCATGCTCATGTTTTCCACGATCCCCAGCACCGGCACTTCCACTTTCTCGAACATCACGATGCCTTTTTTGGCGTCGATCAGCGCGATGTCCTGCGGCGTGGTGACCACCACCGCGCCGGTCACCGGAATGTTCTGCGCCAGGGTCAGCTGGATGTCGCCGGTGCCCGGCGGCATATCCAGCACCAAGTAATCAAGATCCGGCCACAGCGTCTCCTGCAGCATCTGCATCAGCGCCTTGCTGGCCATCGGCCCACGCCAGACCATGGCGTTGTCGTCGGTCACCAGGTAGCCGATGGAGTTGGTTGCCAGACCATATTTCATGATCGGCGCCATATGAGTGCCGTCCGGCGAGGTCGGGCGGCTGTCTTCCGCACCCAGCATGGTCGGAATCGACGGACCATAGATATCGGCATCCAGAATGCCCACCTTCGCCCCTTCCGCCGCCAGGGCCAGCGCCAGGTTTACGGCAGTAGAAGATTTACCGACGCCGCCTTTGCCGGAGCTGATGGCGATAATGTTTTTCACGCCGTTGACCCCGGGCTGGTTTTTCACCCGTTTGAGGGTCGCGATGCTGTGGGTCAGCTTCCAGTCGATGGCCTTCGCGCCGGTGATGCGCAGCAGTTCGGCGCTGCACTGCTCTTTCAGCGCTTCGAAGGCGCTGCTCCAGACGAACGGCATTTGCAGTTCAATATGGACGGTATCGTCCAGCCAGGCGACATGGTGCAGCGCCTTAAGGGCGGTGAGATTATGCTTCAGGGTTGGGTGCTGGAAATTGGCCAGCGTCCCGGCGACCATCGCACGTAGGCGCTCAGGGGATTTGGCCTGGGATTGCGAATTCATCCCGACTCCTTTGTTGTTTTGAGATGCTTTCAGTAATCACAGAGTTTATCACAGGTAACGATTATCCATATATGGGCAGCCATTTATGGCGCACCCACAGCCCTTTTGGTAATATCGGAAGCCCTTTTTACAACAGAAGATGTAATGCTCACTATGACTCAAGTCGCGAAGAAAATTCTGGTAACGTGCGCCCTGCCGTACGCCAACGGCTCCATCCACCTCGGCCACATGCTGGAGCACATCCAGGCTGATGTCTGGGTCCGTTACCAGCGAATGCGCGGCC
>OGWY01000365.1_pt1 | contig 37907 bp, 33 predicted proteins | sample 1576121 | NCBI WGS metagenome assembly OGWY01 (sample SAMEA3541543, study PRJEB24748) | human gut metagenome | biome: human gut; feature: human-associated habitat; material: faeces | place: China | collected 2012 | reverse complement strand
ATCAAATATAATCACATCAATATTATTTTTATTACATAAAGATATTGCTTCACTAGCATCAAAAAATATACTAAAAATTTTTGCATCGTTTATAGATTGAGATATTTTATTTATTATTATTTTTAATCTTGTTTTATTGTTTTCTATCAATATAATATTCAAAATACAACTCCTTTATAGATAAGAGTCCATAACTTAAATAAAATCTTTCAAAAAAATGAACTTTTTAGAACTTTTTTACATTTTTTTTGATAATTATGTTATAAATAGAACATTGCAAAAAATTGCAAAAAAAATTTTTGAAATCTAATGCACAATTTATTTTTGTGTTTTGGATTAGGGAATAAGATGAGTGCAAAATTGAAGGGAGAATCTTTATGAAACTTAAAAAGAAAATTTTATCACTCATCGCAGTAGTAATGGTTACAGTTATGGCTTTTTCCGTTCCGGCAATGGCTGCTGGTACAGAAACTTGGAATGGAGATTGGGTAAATGAACCTGTAATGGTTATTACAAATAATAATCTTACCTATGTAAAAACAATGGGAAGAGATGGCACATTACATGTTGCAGCAGGAATAAAAGGTCGTCCTGATCGTGAACCTGCTGGTTGCCCTAAGGTACAGTTAACGATGCAAATCCGGGATTTAAATGGAAAAGTTTTAGCTTCTGGAACTGTTAGAGAAGATGCTTTTATGCCACAGGTACATCTTTATCTTCGTGTAACTAAGGGTCAGAAAGTTCGGATTTTCTTCGACATTAGCAGTGTTTCTCATAATCCGAATGGAAACTATCGTGTTGGTGAAGTAAATTATTCACACGAGATTTACTGATACTATATTTTGCTTTTCGATATTGTAACTTGTATTAATTAATCAAACTCATCTTATATCCCTGAAAAAGCTCCACAAAAGTGGAGCTTTAAAAAGTTATAAAATTATTTCTTGAAACTAGTTATTAAAATATTCTGATTGCTCTCCTCCTATGATTTCTCCAGTTGTTGCATCAATATAATATTTCTTATTATATAATTTCTTTACTGTTTCTATTTCTGCATCTTTGGGTCTTGTTTCTTTATTGTGTTTTACATCAACAACCCAAACATTTCTTGTAATATCGTCTGTTTTAATTTCGCCATTTTCATTTGTTATATTATTTTCTAAACAATAAATAAATATATTCATTTTTTCAATTGATAAATCTGCAGTAGTATCTGATATTTCCAAACTACTAAATTCTTTTTCTTTATTCATTGCAATTTCAATAGCTTCTTCTTTAGTAATTATAATTGGATTATTTTCAAAATTATTGTTATCTATAAGTGTAATAGAAGATATAACAATGTTATTGTCACATATAGAAAAACAAATTGTAGATATATTAGATTTGTCATAATTTCCATTATACATTTTACCAAAACTTACTTCCCACAAACTATTAATATGTTCTCCAAATGCCATATCTACTTTTTTGGTATTTACTATTTCATATTTGTTTTCATTATCAAATAATCCTAATTTATTATATATTTCTCTAGCAATTTCATTTACTTGTGTTTCTGATATTTCATCACATTTTATATCTTTATCATTAATAGAACTATCTCCAAAATATTCTAGTTTTCCTGTTTCAGCATTTATAGTTATTAATATATTATTAGATCGTAGAATATAATGCCCTGAATATTCAGTATTATATTTTCTTTTTAAATCAACATTTGATATTTGAATGTTTTTATAATCTAATTTATTTATTACTTCATTTGCTATTTTTATAGCATCTTCTTCTGATATATAATTTTCTTTTTCTTCTTTTGATATTTCCTTTTCTACATTTGCATTTTCTTCTTCTTGATTTACTATAACAGGTTTTTTCCAAACTTTTTCATATACTATATAGCTTGTTGCAAAGACTCCAGTACATACCATAATTAAACAGGATGTTGTTGTAGCTAGTTTTAATAATAAATTACTTTTTCTTTTATTCTTGCTATTGTAAAATGCATTCTTAATAGCATAATCATAACTTAATGGTTTCTCAACCTCTTTTTTTAGAACTCTTTTAATTTTATTTTCAAAATCATTCATACTCATTTCCTCCATAATTCTTTTTTAATTTTTGTCTTGCCCTATAAAGATGAGTATTAATAGTATTTTCATTCATTTTTAATATACTTTTAATTTCTTTTACAGAATAATCTTCCATATAATAAAGAATAATAATTAGTCTCTCTTCATAATTTAAAATTTTTATGATATCATAAAAATTTAATTTATTTTCTACATCAATTATATTATTGGATTTTAATGTTTCAACATTGTATTCATCTATTGAAATATCCGTTTTATATTTTCTTCTATAAATTCTATTGCACTTATTAATAAGTATTTTTATAACCCATTTTTTGAATTTATTTGGATCATTTAATTTTTTTATTGATTTGTATGTTTCTATCATAGTTTCTTGTATAGCATCTTCTATATCTGTTTCATTGGCAATTCTTGTTTTGGCAATTTTATATAAGTCATCTTTTATATATAATATCATATTTGTAAATGCCTCTTCATCTCCAGCTTGTGCCATTAATATTAATTCTTCCAATTTCTTCCCCCTTTCCATACTCGTATACTTTTACTTAATGAAAATTATATACTATCACTCTCTTTTTACATATAATAAGAGTCCATAATTGTATTCTTATATTTCAAAATTAATATAAAATTATAAAAAAATAGAAATTATATTGCAAATTTCTATTTTCTATTATACTTTCTGGAGCACTCTCATAATCAAACATATTGTTTACCTCCAATTTTATTCATTATTCAAAAAATTCATCACTAAATCTATAATTACTTCTTTTTCCTTTGGATTCGATTCAGCAATTAATAAAGTAAGAGCCGTTAATGTATTATTATCAATTACTTGTTTACCGTTTTTATATAATATTCCGTAAAAATTTAGAAAATATATAAACAAAGTTGCTGCAATTCTTTTATTGCCATCTACAAATACATGATTTTTTACTATTAAATATAAAAAATTTGCTCCTTTTTCTTCTATACTTTTGTAGATATCCTGTCCGTGCAAAACTTTGATAAATGTTACCAATAATTGATTCCAATCCTTTATCTCTTTCAACTGCAAAAAGAGAACTTTCTTCGTTAAATCTTAATTTATTGATTATATTTATGCATTCCTGGTATTCAATTTTTCTATCGTCTATATTTCCTTCAAATTTCTTTAAAGTTCTATGATCATAGTCATCTAATAAATTTAATGCTTTTGAATATCCTCCAATTACCTTTAATATTTCTTTTGCATCATTTCCTTCTAGTCTTTCATCAATACGATTCGCAATATCTATTAATTTTATAGTTTTTTCTAAATATTCTAATCTTTTTTTATTTATTGCATAACCTTTTAGCATATAATCTTTTAATACACTAGTAGCCCATTTTCTAAATAAAATACCATTTTGTGATTTTACACGATACCCTACAGAAATTATCATATCTAGATTATAATAATTAGTTGGTTTATCAGCAAATTCGGAATTTCCGAATTTAGTCATAGTTTCTTTTTCTATTAATTCACCTTCTTTATATACATTTTTAATATGCTCATTAATAGTAGATTTTGCTTTTCCAAACAATTTTGACATTTGCTCTTGTGTAAGCCACACAGTTTCATCTTTTAAGTTTACTTCTAATTTTACTCCTTGGTTTTCAAATAAAATAATTTCATTCTTTTTTTCGTCCATACGAACACATCCTTTATTATATAAAATTTAATTCTCAGTATATTTGTTAGTACTTATATATTACAATTTTTAGTATTTTTGAACTATTGTACATATTTTATAATAAGAACAAATATTTGTCTATACTTCATGGCAAAACTATTAATTATTTTTAGTTGAAAGTGTCACGGCATCAAAGTTTTGCGTAAAAAGAGATAGGAGCAAAACAAAAGAGACCCTTTTCAGAGTCCCTCCTGCAAGTTATTACAACTACTATCCTTTAAGGATTATATAGCTATTTATTAGCTATCGTTTGACTAACATTATTACTTTATAATTTATTACTTGTAATAATGTTAGTCTAGTACCAGATATTTATTTCTAAAATCAATTTTAAATCAGTTTTATAATTTATCCTTATAATTTTACATCTAAATAATTTTTCTATTTAAAATTTCAATTAATATCCTTCTCAAATACAAAAATTGTAATCAAAACTAGACATCTAAATTATTATATGATATATTTATCTAAAAAATGCAAACGTTTGCACGAAGTTGGTTAAAAGGAGAAAATTTATGAAAAATAGTATTAAATTAACTGATTTAAAATTAGAATGGATTAACAAACCTAAACATTCAAAAATTGAAAGTAGTAAAGTCTCTATAATAACAGACCCACAAACAGATTTTTGGCAACGAACTTATTATGGATTTCAAAATAATAATGCTCCAGCTTTATTATCAAAAATTGCAGATAAATATTTTTCATTTGTGGTAAAAACAGAATTTAATTCAAAACAACGGTATGACCAATGCGGAGTTATTATTTATCAAGATTCTGATAACTGGTTTAAGGCTTCAATTGAGTATGAAAATGAAGAGTTTCAAAGACTTGGAAGTGTTGTTACAAATAATGGTTATTCTGATTGGGCAACAACAGATATTCCTGCCATACATAAGTTCATGTATTATCGTCTTAGTCGTCGTGAAAATGATTTTTGTATAGAATCATCTTATGATGGTATTAATTATAAACAAATGAGAATTTTTCATCTATTTTCTACTAACGAAACAATTAATATAGGTATTTATGCTTGTAGTCCTGAAAATTCAAGCTTTTGTGCAGAATTTTCAGGACTTGAATTTATGGATTGCAAATGGGCGAAACATAAATAATGAATATAACTAAGTCTTAAAAACTAGACTTTAAACCCTCCTTTAGAATTTGTAAATTAAATTATTAAAAGCAAAAGTATTTATATAGGAAATCTCTATTTTTTATTGTATCTTCAATGTATAAAACTTTAGGAAGTTCTTTATGGAAAATATTGATTTCAATAATATTAAATTTGCTATTATTATTCGATGTTCAATTGCAAAAAGGAGATGCAGTGGGTTCTACTGCATTCAATCATTTTATGATAAGAATGGGACTTATATATCAGCTAAATCAACAAATTTAAGAGATAAAGAAATATATAATAAGTATTAGACTTATTTGGAAATACTCTTTAATTCATCTAAAAATATTTTTTCGATAATAAATTTGCCACATAATAAAGATTTTCCATTTGCCTCTTGGAATATCATGAATAAATTCTAAAGGGCATGTATATTCTTTTCTTATTTTCATGGATATTCTCCTTTTAGTTTATTTATTATTCTACTACATGCAAAAAAAAAAATTAAAAGCACCCACAAAAAAGTAAGTACTATTCAATTTCTAAAAAGCAAATTATAATAAAATATTATTTTAGTTATAGGAGGTTATTTTTATGAAAAAAGCTTTATTAATTATTGATTTACAAAATGATTATTTTCCACAAGGTAAATTTCCCCTTTGGAATACAGAAGTTACTTTAAACAATATTCTAGAAGCTATCAAAATATGTAAAGATAAAAATTATCCGATAGTTCATATTCAACATATTGCTGATCCTAATTTAGGTTTAGCACCATTTTTCATTAAAGATTCAGAGGGAGTTCAAATAGTTCCTGAAATATTAGAGGCTGCACCTAATGCTCCTATAGTTATAAAAACATATGCTGACGGATTTGTAAAAACTAATTTAAATGAAGTTCTAGAAAAGTTAGATGTAGATGAGCTTTTAGTTTGTGGAATGATGACACAAAATTGTGTTACTCATACATCTATTTCAAACAAAAAAACTAAAAATTATAAAACATCTATTTTAATGGATGCATGCACATCTGTATCAGAACCAATTCATTTAATTGGTTTAGCTGCTACTTTAACTTGGGATGTTTCTTTAATTTCATACAAGAATATCTAATCTATGACTGAAAAAAATTTAAAAATTTTAATAAAATTAAGAGACAATTATTTTGAATGTCTCTTTTTTTATTTGTCATATTCATAACACAAAAGTATATTACTATATGAATACAAAAGATAACATGAAATTTTAAAGGAAGAAGAACAATGAAAAAATTATTAATAATCGGAACTTTAGTATTAGGAGCTGTAACTTTTGCAGCAAACGGAACTGGAAAATTAGCAGGAAATGCACAGCCAAATGGAGTGACAAGAATGGCAGCAAATAACGGAATATGTGTTGTTACTGGAACTACTGAGAGAGCAAATAAAGGAGAATTTGTTGGATCAGGTAAAGGTGGTCAAAATCAAAACCTTAATACTCAAGGAAGGGGAAGAGGAAACGGTCAAGGAAGAATGTTTAAAAATCAAGTTAATAATACTTCTGTAAATAATGTAACTTCACCTCAAGGAGCAAAAAATAATTAAGATTAAATCAAAAGGCGTAGAATCTACGCCTTTTTTATAATATGTCTATATATACAATCAAAAATATGATAAAGTTTATTTAGAATAAATTTGATTTTAAGCATAAAGATGCTAGGAGGCGAGAAAAATAAAAAAGATATTAATTGTAGAGAATAACTTTTATTTTATAATTTATTTAAGTTAGTATATTTAACTTATTTAAAGAGATTTCTTCAAGAAGATATGAAATAACAATATTAATGATTTTCTTAACCAACTAATAATCTATTTATTTTCAATATTTTAATATGTCTTTATTTTTTTATTAATTCTATAAGCTTCCTTTCGTTTTTTTGAATTTAAATAATACTATATACTGAAGATTCAAACATAAGTTCAAGAAATAAAATTTTTAGAAAAGACTGAAAAGTGAATTTTATAAGATGAACAACTTCAAATATAAAAATTCCAAGATATCTAATTTTACTATAAAGTTAAATATAAAAAAAGTAAAGATTTATTTAAATGTAAGGAAGTGGCAAAAAAATATTTATAATTTATCCTTGCTCTTTTTAAAATTAATTAATAAGAAAGATTTTTTATCAACTTTAATATTATTTTGATAAAATGGTACCTCAGAAAAATTCACAATTATCTCTTTCCCATTGGAAAAAGTAGTTTTTTGTACAAGCCTATCCTCTGTTAAATAACAAAAATCTACCATCTCTTCTAACACCAATTCTCTATGGAGTTTACTAAAATTTTGAAAGTGCTTTGTAATTTTGTCTTTATTTTCTTTTAATGTTTTTCTATCTAAATGATACATAGGAGGAACATTGTAAAGAATACCTCTCAACGCTATATCTTCCTGCCTGTTTTTAACTTTTAAAGTATGAAAAATCCAGTGATTAGTACCCACAACAGAATCATTATAAACTAGTTGATATAAGGGAATATTAAAAAGTTCATTATAAAATATGTAATCAGCTTCATCAATTAATAAAATCTCTTTTTCAAAATATTCTGGTACTCCACCATCCTTACTAACATACCTTCCCATAAAATAATCTGAATTTGGATTTTTCATATCCTTATATATCCACCAAGGAACGATACCCGTGAAAATACCGTGAGCATAGGATATAGTCGAAGCTGCGAAATCGTCTCCATCCTCTGATCCAATAACCAAATTGTACTTATCTTTTATTAACTCCATTCTTTTTATTCTTTGGTTAATTTGTTCCTCCTCATCACTTTCATTTCCTGGAGTAAAATCATCATAAACTTCTCCTACTGCATCTGTATCTACAAACCAACTATTAAATCTAAGTTTTGAAAAACGATTTAATCTATAGCTTACCTCATCAAAAGAAAACTTAGGATTTAACTCTCTTCCAAAACCATTAAATCCAGTAACTTTTTCTCCATTTTCTAAAGTTATCGTACTACTATCAAAAAGTGTCTCATCTTGAAAACTTGCTGTATTCCACTTTTCTTTTCCTTTCAAATGGATGCTTTTATAGGAGTCATAAGCTCCCACTAGGTATCCCATATCAGTAGCTTTTTTTATAAATTTCGGATTCAACTCTCCCATTGTATAGTTATGAAATCCAAGCCATGCTCTATTTATTCCAAATTGATTAAGGATTTCTAAGATTTCTATTGATGTTCCTTCACCCCAATAGTTTATAGGAGTCATAAATTTTCCAAATCTTTTTTCTATTTCTAGTTTTAAATTTTGAGAAGTTTCTAATGAATTTTCCTCGTTACTAAAAATCTCATTATATAAAAGTTCATTAAAATATTTAACAAGAGTTCTTTTTTCATATAAATTCAAATTTTGATTTGATTTTAATTGCCCAATAAAACTTTCAAATTCTTTTGAAGTGGATATATTTTTAGAAAGTAATTTCATTAAAAAACTGTCTTTGTTTCTTATCTCTTCTTTAAATTTATTAAAAAATCCGTTAAAATCTATTACATCCTCAATAGAAAATAGTACCTCTCCTGTTATATAAAAATGTGGTGCTCCTAAGAGCTTTTCAACATTTGAATTCTCTTTAATTTTCTCTTTCAAAGTTTTAAACTTTCCAGTTTGTATTAATTCTTTTCTATAAATTTTTGCACTCTCTGCTATTGATGAAACATTTGGGTAAATCTTAAAATTTATCTCATTATTTTTAGAAATTTTTGAAAAATCATGGGAAAACGATAATATATTATCTTTATATGTTACTTTATTATGATACCTATTGTCATAAATATATGTGATATACTTTTCATTACTTTTTATAGAAAATAAATTCATTGAAAATACACTAGCCCCTTGACTATTATCTAATTTTTTTTCTAAATATTCTTTCCAAACTTTATCATCTGCTGGAACTCTTTTTCCGTTTTTTAGAGGTAAAATAAACTCTTGACGCTCATATGCTATTAAAGGAAATAAAAAACTTCCACTCTTTGGCTCACCTTTAACAGACATATAATCTTCAAAAAAAGTAAATGTTACTAAAGAATCTTTTCTTTCAAATATAATTTCTTTATCTTTTTTTGAGATCACTTTAGCTTCAAAATATTCTTGTGAACTGGAAAGATTTATCTCTTCATCCATAGTTTTCCATTTTATTAAAAGAGTATCTAAATCAACTAAATACTCACCTTTATCAAATTTAACACTCTCTAAAGCAAAGCTTAAAACACTACTTAATATAAGTCCACAAATAAAAATAACTCTTTTCAATATATCTCTCCTTCTAAATCATTAATAAAAAAATTATATAGGAGAATTGTTATGACTATGTTAAGATATCTCATATTATTTTTAAAACAGGTGAATATATGAAAATTTTAATAATTGAAGATAACAAAGCTATAGCTGAGATGCTCAAAAACTTTTTTAATTCTGAAAACTGGGAAACCTCTATATTTTATGAAGGATACGAGGCTCTTGAAAATTTTTATTTAATAAAACCAGATTTGGTTATATTAGATTGGATGCTTCCCACAATCTCTGGAATTGATTTATGTAAAGAGTTAAAATTAGCTAATCCTAGCATTCCTATTATTATGCTTACTGCTAAAAGTAATGACTTAGATGAGATTACAGGATTCAATAGTGGTGCCAATGATTACATAAGAAAACCATTTAATCCTAAAATTTTACTTTTAAGAATAAAATCTCTTTTAAGTAGAAAAGAGAAGCATCAAGTAAACATTGATGAAAATTCATATTTAGATCTATCTAAAAAACAAGTTTTTAATAATAACTCTCCTATTAATCTATCTCCAAAAGAGTACGAATTACTACTATACTTAGCTGAAAATAAAAATAGATATTTCTCAAGAGAACAGTTAATCGAATATATCTGGGGATTTGATTTTGATGGAGATTTTCGAACAGTTGATACTCATATAACAAATTTAAGAAAAAAACTTCAACTTGAAAACCTCAAAAACAAAAGAGGTATTGGCTACTCGCTGGTGAGTGAAAAATGAAGTTAAAAAGAAAATCGTTTATTATTATAAATCTTACTTTATTGATAAGTTTTATTCTTTTTTTCATTTTAACAGAAACTTTTGGAAAAAAATATTATTTCTACAAAAAAAATTCAGAACTTAATCAAGTTGAAAACTCTATAAAAAATAGTAGCAACTACAACTTCTCTCCAGATATTCTAATTGGCAAAATTCCAATTTTAAAAGATAACTTTGAATTTAATAGTCAACTAAAATTATCTCTTTTTCAAAAAGATAGTTGGAAATATAATTTTTGGTTTGGAAATGATGCTCTACAAAAATTAGATGAAACCGGAACTATTACAATGAATTTTCAACAAAAAAATCTTAAAAGTTCTTTTTTAATTAGAGTTTTTAAAAAACAAAATAATTTTATTGTTCTTTGCTTACCTCTTTCGGCTATTGAAGAAAACTTAAAATTAATGAGAACTTTTTCATTGTATATATTTTTTATAATTTCAATCTTTAGTTGGAGTGTTTATACCTATTACTTTAGAAAGATAACAAAATATATATCTAATATAGAGCTATCTTTGGATAAAATTTCAAAAAAAGATTTTTCAGAAGTTGAACTCATAAATTCCAATGATGAATTTGGAAACATCTCAAAAAAATTGTTAACTGTTTCTGAAGAACTAAAAGAATATTTTGAATTTTTAAATAAAAAATACGAATCTCAAAAATATTTTTATAATAGCTTAGCTCATGAATTAAAAACACCAATCACTGTAATTAGTGGTTATACTTATTACATTAAAGATATTTTACAAAAAGAAGATCAAAAATATTGTGATTTAATAATTAATGAATGTATTGGAATATCACAACTAGCCAAAAAATTTCAACTTTTAGCTGAAAACTTTAAAAATTTAGAGGTTTCAAATTTTTATTTAGATGAATTAGTGAAATCCATTATTGATAAATTTCAACTAGATTTTTCAGAAAAAAATATATCTATTGAATTTCATTCAAAACCTATAGAGATTATCGGTGATTACAATTTAATTAAAGTTGCTATAGATAATTTAATTTCAAATAGTTTAAAATTTGCTAAAGATACTATAAGTATCTCAATTTATTCTAATGACAATGATATTGTTTTTTCTATATATAATAATGGAGCAAATATTCCCCCAGATAAAATCTCAAAAATATGGGAACCATTCTTCTTTATTGAAAAAAATTCTAAAGTTGATAATTGGGGATTTGGTTTATCTATTGTTGCTGATATTATCAAAAGACATAATGGTAATTACAAAGTCAAAAATAAAGATATTGGTGTTGAATTTAGAATAATTTTACCTAAAATTTCAAAATAAAATAAAATAAAATAAAATAAAATACAGGAGGTTAGTATGTTTAAATTAAAAAAAGGAGATATAATTGGATATTATTCTCCATCTGCCCCAGCTACTTTTTTTGCACCTGTAAGATATAAAAGAGCTCAAAACTTTTTAGAAAGTAAAGGTTTTAAATTAATTTCTGGAAATCTTTCAGGAAAAAGTCAAGGCTATAGATCTGGAAGTATTGTTGAAAGAGCTCATGAACTGAATACTCTTATTGAAAATAAAGAGGTTAAATGCATCATGTCAACTATTGGTGGAAGTAATTCAAACTCTATTTTGCCTTATTTAAATTTTGAGGAAATTAAAAAAAATCCAAAAATATTTATAGGATACTCTGATGTAACTGCTATTCTATTAGGAATCTATGCTAAAACAGGAGTTGTAACTTTTTATGGTCCTGCTCTTGTAGCAAGCTTTGGAGAGTTCCCACCATTAGTCGAAGAAACTTTCTCATACTTTTCAGATATTTTAATGAATAACTTAAATCTACCTTATACATTTAAAACTCCTGATAAATATACTGATATGTTTATAAATTGGGAGGATCAAAATACCTCTAAAACTACTTATGAAAATAGATTAGTTACTGTTATTCCAGGGAAAGTTTCAGGACGATTAATAGGTGGAAATCTAAATACAATGTATGGAATTTGGGGAAGCGAATATATGCCTGAAATTAAAAAAGGGGATATTCTTTTCATTGAGGACTCTTTAAAATCTGCTGCTGATATAGAACGAAGTTTTTCCTTTTTAAAGCTTAATAAAGTTTTTGAAAAAGTCAGTGGAATTATTTTAGGTAAACACGAGCTTTTCAATGATCAAAACAGCGGAAAAAAACCTTATGAAATTTTGCTAGAGGTTCTTGGAGATACAAAGATTCCTTTTTTAGCTGAATTTGACTGTTGTCACACTCACCCTATGCTAACTCTTCCTATTGGAGGAGAAGTTGAACTGGATTCTACAAACAAAAAAGTAACACTTTTGAAGTTTTAAAAAATTTATAATTTTTAAAACTTTTTTATAAAACCTATGGTCTAAATGTTATAAAAAGTGTTAAAAGTAAAATAATTTTAATCTCCCCCATTGAAGTCTCTCCTCTAGAGGCTTCTTTATTTTTTTATAATAGTAAAAATAAAATGAGGAAAATATTTTCCTCATTTTTTATCTGATTATTGCTGAATTCCAGGGTACGCCCAGATTCCAGATGTTCTAATTAAATCTCTATAGATAACTAATTTTTCAGCTTCAGAAACTTTTTGTGCTTCCTCTAGAGATGGATAATCTAAGTAAACCAAGTTTGAGTACTCAACATTTAATCCCTTTAAGTTAGCAGCCTCTTGGAACACACTTAGCCCTCTTCTAATATGGCTTGCACTACTTATAAGAGTTACCTTCTCAGGTTTTAAAGTTGCTAAAATCTCAGTTGAGTAGATAGCATTTCCAACAGTATCTTTAGCTAAGTCATCCATATAGATCTGTTTAGCTGGAACTCCCTTTGAAACTAACCAGTTTCTCATTAGGAAAGCCTCTGTAACTCCACCCTTTTGAACTCCTCCTGAAACAATTATTGGTGACTTTGGATTTTTCTTGTTTAACTCATACCCCTTCTTTAATCTCTCAACTAAAGTCGGTTTCATAACTCCACCCTCACCTAAAGCATATCCTAAAATTACAATGGCATGGTTCCCATTAACTTTGAAAGCCTCTGTGTTTAACTTTGCCTTTGAAAAGTTATCAGCCATAGCAAACTTCTCTAAGTATGATTGAGTTTTTTCTGGATGATTCTTTTTTAGAACCTCAATTGTTTCGTTAAATGTTTTCATATCCCCCATCTGTTTAGAGTACCCTGCAAGAAGAATTCCAGCCTCAAAATTATCTGGATACATAACTAAAATATCTCTATATGTTTGAAGAGCTTCTGGTGTTTTCTTTTGAATTATTTGAGTTGATGCAATACCAAATCTTAAATCTGTTCTGTAAGGACTAAGAGCACTAGCTTCTGCAAATGAGTTTTCAACTACATCGTATTTCCCCTTCAATGTAATCCCTTTGAAGAACTCCTTTTCAGCTTTACTTAAATCTCCACCATGCCAATAGTAGTGGATCCCTGTTTGTGTCAACTGAGCAATCTTCTCTTGATCATTTGAACTTGGGTACTTACTTGTTGAGCTACACCCTGTTAACATAATAAACCCTAATACCGCTGATAAAACTTTAATCTTTTTATTCATCTCTCCTCCTTAAAAAATCCCCTGGGGGTATATTAAAATATTTTTTAAATACAGTGCAAAAATGTTTATAGTCAGAAAATCCAACCATCTCAGAGATTTCATAGAGTTTATATCTCTCCTCTTTTAAAAGCAAAATACTTTTAGAGACTCTATGTTTATTTAAAATATCTAAAAATGTTTCATCTGTCTCTTCCTTAATTTTTCTACTCAGATAGCTTGCGCTTACATCTAGCTCTAAAGCAATCTCTTTTATACTCAGCTTTGTTACATATCTATCTAAAATTATCTGAACTGTTTTTCTAACAAAAATATTGTACTCCTCACTTAGATATCTACTTATGGAATCACTTTCACTTTTATAAAAATTATTTCTAAATTTTTCAATTGTCTCTAAAAGAATATCCTCATCTAAAGGTTTCAGTATATAATCTAAAACTCCAAGTTGAATCCCTTTTTTTGCATATTCAAACTCACTATAGCTACTTAAAATTATAGCTTTAAATTGAAACCCCTCTTCCATGGCCTGCTCAATCATTTCCAGTCCATCTAGTATCGGCATCTTTATATCTGTTATCACAAGGTCAGGATTTAAAGTTTTTATGAGCTCCAATCCCTCTTTACCATTTTTCCCCTGCCCAACTATTTTACAATTTAATAGATCCCAAGAAATACTTTCTATCAGACCCTCTCTTATTATCTTTTCATCCTCTACAACTAAAACTTTTATCATTTTTACTCCATATCCTCAGGTAAAACTATTTTCACAAGAGTTCCTCGTCCCTTTCTACTCAAAATTTTTACCCCGTATTTCTCTCCATAGTGTAACTTTATTCTTCTGTTTACATTATATAGCCCTATGTGGTTAGTCACATTATCTTTTTTCAGATTTTTTCTTATCTCCATTAACTCATCTTTAGAAAGTCCATCTCCATCATCTAAAAAGTAGATAACTAGTCTTCCTTTTTGTAACTTTCCTCTTATATCTATATGAAGTTTATCCTTTGAAGAGAACCCATATTTTATTGAGTTTTCAACTATTGGTTGAAATATAAGTTTAGGTGTTTTTTGATTATTTAAATTACTCTCTATATCTATGGTGTAGGAGAAATCCTCTCCAAATCTATATTTTTGAATCTCTAAATAGCTCTCTATAAACTTTATATTTTCATCTAATGAAACGATAGTCTTTCTATTATCAATACTGAATCTAAGAATAGATGAGATATTTAAAATAATTTTATTGCTCATTTTCACATCTTTTTTTATGGTGTACTTTAACATCTCCAGTGTATTAAATAGAAAATGAGGATTAAATTGACTCTCCAACTGTTTAATCTCTAAATTGATGTTGTTTTCAAACTCTCTTTTATTTATCTCAATAAGATTTTTTATATCTAGTAACATCTTATTGTAAGAGGTCGCTATAATTCTAAGCTCATCATTGGTTTCCACCTCTAAAAAGTTGTTTAGCTCCCCTTTTCCAGTACTTTTTATAGCACCGATTATCTTATCAATCACAGCTAGTTTTTTATTGATAAAATAGTTTATTGTCAAAAATATGCACGTAATTAAGAATATAAAAATCGTTATAAAATAAACAATCTGCTCAAAAATTTTAACTAACATAAAATCTAAATCTCTATAGATATAGATATACAGTTTAGAATTATATACTCCTGATTTAAAAAAAATATTTTTCTTATTAACTGGCAGGTTCACTCTATTTAGATTATCTGAGTAGTTATTTGTATTTCTCTTTAAAATATATCCATTTTTATCTGTAAAAATATAGTTGCCATTGATCTCAATCTTTTTAAAAATATCCTCAATTTCTGAATCTGAAATATAAAAAAGGATGTAGTTGTAACTTTTATTCGCTAAATTTTTAACTTTGCTACCCATTGTCAATATGGTTTTTTTCTCATTTAGAAATCTCATCTCTTCAGACTCTAAAATTATCCCCTCACTATTTTTCAGTTTTTTTAAAATCCCCCAATTGGGATTTAAACTGCTTCCCCTAACAAGAGAGCTGCTTTCAATAGTTGGTTTAAAATTTTTATCTAAAACTATGAAATTTCCTTTTAAATCAAACTCGTTTTTTATCTTATAAATATTTTCAAAATCTAAACTCCTATTTTTTAACTCTTTCAGCGCTAAATCATATTTAGATAGCAACTCATCCAAACTCTTTTGGATAAAGTTAAACTCCTTTTGACTCTCCTTTTTTATAGCTGAATATTGTAGAGAGTAGATCACAACATACCCAATTAGAGACAGGAAAATAATAGGAAATATAAAATAAAGTATCAGAAAATCTTTTATCTGTTTTTTTAAACTCACAAATTTATTTTGAGACATGGTTATTTTCCTTTAATAGGTTATCAAAGTTTTCAATCCAAAGAGATCTATTTTTTTCTATCTCAAACTGGTTTGGATCTATGAAAACCCTATTTTTTAATGTATTTAATTTTCTACTGAAAAATATATCATCTCTAACACTTCTTCTATTCAACGAAATGTTGGAAAAAAGTTGAGTGTCATAGCTACTTAAAAATTTTGTAAAAGCCTCTGTGCAAGAGTTTTTGTTTAAAACATAGACTCCGTCACTTTCAGCTAGCACACCCTCTTTCATATATACAATCTCTAAACTACTGTTTTTTCCCATAGCTTTTATCGCTGCAACTTCATGAGTTAACCCCACTATACTCTTTCCATTTACAACTTTTTCCACCACATCTTGAGAGGATTCTAAGTATATATTATCTGTATTTTTTAATAATTTTTTTATAAAGCTCCAAGGTTCATCCATCACATATAAAATATTTACTAAATGTTCAAAAGATGAGGACGACACCTTTGGATTTGAATAAGCTATTCTCCCTTTTAGTCTAGGATCTAAAAGATCCTTGTACCCTTCAATAACAATATCTTTTTTTATATTTTTATTCACTAACAAGACATTTGGAATTATTGAAAAAGAGTATGACTCTTTTATAATGTGATTTAATGGAGCTACAGAAAGAGTTGTTCCACCAAAAAATACGTCAGGATAGTCTTGCTTTTGTTGCTTTAAAACTTTATTGACCAACTCCCCTGTTCCTCCAATCTCCACTTCAACCTTGCAATTATAATTCGATTCGAACTCTTTGATTAGGGGGTATAAAGTTTCTATCGAATGTGAAGAGTAAACTTTTATTGAGTTAGAGTAAGCGTATTGTATAACAATAATAAAGAAAATAATCAACTTCTTCACTGTAACCCTCCATTAAATAACATATATTAATTTTAATGTATTTATTGACTGATTTCAATACTTAAAAATATTATTTTATACTAAAAAATGAACTAGGATAAAATACCCTAGTTCATTTTCAAACTTTTTATAGTATAAAAAAATTCATAGATCTCTGTAACATCCTCGTCTAAAAATTTATTGGTAACAACAGCTCTTATTCCAATGTCTCCCTCTATGACATCTAGATATCCATAGATAAATTGAAACTCTTTAGATCTACTTTTTAATTTTTTCTCAAGCTTTTCATAGAGATCTCCCTGCCTCAAAATCTCTATAAATAGCCCTGTATTTTTATAAAAATAGTTTTGTGAAGAGATCCTATTGTTTAGATTTATAAATTTAGCTTTCAGATTTGGATTGAGCGAGTTCATTGGAGAACTAAACTTTTTCCTTGAGACAAAAAAATCTGCACCACTTCCAAAAGATGACATATTAAGTCTATAAAAAACTCCATCATCTGAGAAACTATAATAACTTTTTTTTATTTTTTCTGGATTGGTAGTAGTATTAAGATATACCATGTAATTATCTGGAATATTTAAACTCATCTCTTTAAATAGATCCACACAGTACTTTACGCTTTTATCTTTAAAAAAACCTTTTCCTAAATAAAACTCTATGGCATAAGATCTATCTCCATAAATAGTTTCTATATCAGACATTTGAATAAATTTCTCTCCAAAACTTTTCTTAAACTTCTCTGAAACTTTCAGCTGTTTTTTTACAAAAATATTTTTCTCATTTCTAGCTTCCTCTATCCCCTTTAGAATATCCTTTGAGCTATCCTTTTCGTTAAAAACATATGAGAACTCCTCCTTGTCCAACTTATCAACTAGTATTACTTTATAGTTCCCCTCCCACTTTTTAAATGTTTCTGATGGATAGATTTTAATAACTCTCTCTATTTTTATCTCGTTTTTAAACTCTGTGGCAATTAGATTTTTAATCTCCTTTGAATAGAGATGACTCTTTAAAAAAATTATGCTAAAAATAAAAACTACAATGTTTTTAATCATTCTTCTCTCCCTCTAAAACCCATCTTACTCACACTTTAATTAAGTTTTTTTCTAAGATTCTCAATAGCTCTTTTTGATAGAGACGCCCTTTGATTTCTAGCTCCATATACTCCAATAGCTATTCCTCGTTCCAACTACTGCTATCCCTGTTCCAAATTTTTCCATGTTTCCCCTTAGTTGTTTGTTATTTATAACTGTCTTTTTTTAAGAGAACTCTCCTCTAATAATGTCCCCCTCTAAATTAGATACCACAGTAACCCATAAATTTCTAATAAAAAACTCTATTGTAATCTCTTCAGGATATTCAATATAGATTCCAAATTTTTTCTTTAGAGTACTCTCTATGTCTCTCTTTTCTATTTTTTCATCCTCGTCTAACCAATCTTCATTTGCTATTTCAACTAGATTTTCAAAAAAATAGTTCCCCACTTTTTCTATCCACTTATCCAAGTCTTTATATATAGAACAACATATTTCTACAGATTTTTCCTTATCAAGGTCAACATCATTTTCAATAGAAAAGTGTACCTTTCCTTCAAAAGAGTCTTTTATAAGTTCAAAACAATTAGTCTCTTTATTATATATAAACTCCCCTAATGCTGCTCTTCCACTTTCATATTTCACCATCTTTATTACCACTCCTTTTGACGAATAATATTGGCTAACCCCATTGAATCTTCCATACTTTATGTGGTGCCTAACCTCTAACTCTCCATTTAAATTTTTACTTTCCACAACTCCTTCAAAAGGAACTCTTTTATTTTTCTCATAGTGTACCCCTGCTAAAACTTGCAGATTCTCTAGTAATATTATACCACTGGTATCCTCTGTTTTCTCAAGTTTAAAACTATCAAAATAATGATTTTCAAGTAAAACTCTTATTCCCTCTACTCTAATATCAAATATTGCATCTGCAATCCCATCATCGACCTCATTGCTATTAATAAAAAAATTATAGCATCCTAGAAGATACTCAAATATAAACTCATTTAAATTTGAACATTCAAAATATTTTTTAATCTTTTGGAAGATATCTAGCTTAATCTCATTATACTCCTCAAGGGTGATTAAATTACAAGAGAGTCCCTCTCTTAAACACCAGGATGGCTCTCTGAATATTATATGCTTCCATTGTATACTTTTTATCTTTTAACTTTGGAATATAAATTTTATTCCTAGATAATATTTCTAAAAAATCTTTTGCGTCAAAACCCTCTATCTCCTTTTCATCTGCCAATAATAAATCTATAATCTCAATTAACTCTAATTTTGACCCAACTCCCCAGCACTCCTTTAAAGAGTTCAAAGTTTCAATTCTCTCTCTGACACCTCTATAGTCATTTGTCTCTATGGAGTTTATATAGCATTTTGTCGATAGCAGATTTTGCACTGATATTGTGTGTAGAGACTCTATCTTTATGATGACCTCATCTACAATATCTCTACTCTTAAAGCAGATGTTATTATTTATTGATTTTTCATATACTATCTTTCCTAAATCTACCTTAGCATTCATAGTACTGTCCCTTTCTGTCCCCTCTATCTTACCAATATCTTCTTTTTAATTTTTTAACCATCTCTTTTGCCCACTCATCCTCAGGATTAAATTGAAGAACTTTTTCAAAATCCAAACGAGCTTTTTTGGAATTCCCCAATTCGTTATTGATATTTCCTCTATTAAAATAAGCATCTGAATAATCAGGATTTAACTCAATAGCTCTTGTATAATCCTCTATGGCTCCTTCATAATCCTCTAACTCCATCTTTGTATTTCCTCTATTGTAGTAGGCAAGTGCGAACTCTGAATTATATTCAATGGCGTCACTGTAAGATTTTATAGCCCCCTGATAATCTCCCATATTATTTTTTAAAACACCAATATTTAAATAAGCTTCTGCAGATCTATTTAAATTAAGAGCAGCTTCATAATCTTTTAACGCTCCTTCCATATCTCCAATTTCACTTTTTGCAATTCCTCTATTCACATAGGGTCTACTAAAGTTTGGTGTCAGCATTATTGCAATATCACAATCAGCTATAGCTCCCTCATAATCCCCCAGATTATTTTTAGGAATCGATTTATTGTAGTGAGCATATGTAAAATTAGGGTTGATAGCAGTTGCTTTTGCATAGTCATCTATAGCTTCCTCATAGTAGCCTAACTCCACTTTGCAAAGTCCTCTTTTATTATAGGCATATAAAAACATAGGATTTATATAAAGTGCTTGAGTGTAATCCTCTATGGCTCCCTCATAATTAGAGTAAACCTCTTTTTTCAAATTTCCTCTCATATAAAGAGTGATAAAATCAAATGGATTTAACTCTATCGTTTTGTCATACTCCTCTATATTTTTATAATCACTTTCAAACATCCCTTTATAATCAAAATATCCATCTCGATTATCACTATCCTTATGAAACTTCTCTATCCCTTTGTTATAATCATTTACAGCAAGTGGAGTCTGCCATAAATTCATATGGCAAATAGCTCTTGCTATATAATTATTTGAATCCTCTGGATTTTTTTCAATTAGAGTGGTGAAATCCTCTATCGCCTCTTCATAATTTTCTAACTTCATCTCATAGTCTATTTTTTTACGAAGCAAATAGTAAGAGCTGTTACTTTCCATCTGTTTTTTACAATCTTCTAAACTTCCAGTGATATTCCCAATTTCTTCTCTAAGGTCCATTCTTCTAAAATAGTAGTTAAGATTTTCTGGATTTAGCTCAATAGCTTTTGAGATATCCTCTTCAGCTCCTTGGTAATCTCCAATTTTTGTTCTTAATCCACCTCTAATCTCATAATTTTTTAAAAGATCAATATTCTTCTCTATATTTTCTGAAGACTCTCTAATTAAAGAATCTATTTTTTCCTCAAGTTGATCCTCTGTCAGTAGATTTCTCATGAACTCTTCAAAGTTTTTTGCTAAAAAAGCTATTCTATAGTCACTCTCTTGATCTACTAAGGCAACCTCTGGCTCTCCATCTGGTCCACACTTTCTATAATCTAAAAGCAGCATCAAATGCCCATAGCTTATATGGTTACCAAAATATACACCATACTTTGGATAACCCCACTCCTCTGTCCAAAACTCATTTCCAAATTTTCCACACAAAGAGTACTCTTTTGTAGAATCAACTCCAAATATCCCTTCAAAATATTCATAATCATAATCAAAATCTGGAACTAAATAGTAATTCTTTAATAGACTCCATCCATTTCTTTCCAATAAAAGATTTACATAACTCTCAGGTAATTTATATCCCAATTGAAGTTCAACATCTTTTATTTTATTGATGTCTGTTTCCCCACCAGTATAGAAAAAACCCTTAGAATCCCACATATCTAAACTTAAACTTTTCATTTTTTGCTCCTCAGTATCTTAATTTTTAATCTTTCCATTCTCGTAATAGCTTTCAATAATTCTATCTGCTTCTCCAACTTTACAAAACATTTCAGTTTTTAGTTGTCCATTTTCATAATATATTTTAACAACTCCATCCTCTATATCATCCTTATAAAATGCTTCTGTTCTCAATTGACCATTTTCATAATAATCCTTCGCAACGCCATTTAACTTTCCATTTTTATATGTGAACTCCCCATATACTTTTCCAGTTTTATAGTATATTTTAGCCATTCCATTTAATTCCCCATTCTTATATACTCTTTCACTTTGAAGTTCTCCACTTTCAAAATAATCTTTAACAATCCCATTATCTTTTCCTTTTTTATAGATTAACTCGGTTTTTAATTGCCCACTTTTATAATATATCTTTGTCACTTCATTTTTATCACACGCACTAACAAATAATAGTATAATCAAAATTAAATATTTTTTCACATCTTCCTCCTAAAGCAGTTTTTTATACAACTCCAACTTTACTTTAGCTAATACGATGGCCAGTACTGAGGTCCAGTTTCCCACAAAACAACTTTTACCCCATTTCTATACTCACCATTTTCTTTTAATGCTCCATTGGAAAAATATATTTCATATGGACCGTCTAATACTCCTTTAACATAGTTAAAAGATGATATTAAATCACCTCTAGAAGAATCATAATTTTTCCAAACTCCACTTTCTAATCCATTTTCAAAGTATCCACTTTTTATAACAGCTTCTGCGTTGTATGGTGGCCCTGTTATAGATGCTGCCCCTGGGAAATACCCTAAATTAAACTCTTCAAAATACCCATCTTTAACTATATCTTCATAAGATTTTATTTTTTCACTTTTTCTTTTTCCATAAAAAATCTCTTTTATTCCAAAATATTTAAGTGGATCTTCATACCAACGAATCCCATCTTGAGAAGTTTTTCCAGGAGAGTAGTTTTGAAATACTATAAAAATCTCTTTATTATTAGAGTTCTTTAGAGAATACAAATTAAGCTCCTCATTTTCCAATTTTGCATCTAAAAGATTTAAATCTTTAAACTGTGTTAAAGACTCACGAGCTTTATAATACTCATATCCAGTTTTTGGATTAACTAACTTATCATATATTGAGTACTCTCTTTTATAGTGAGAATAGTTTACAACCTTCTCCAAAATAGAGTCTTTATAAGTTTTAATTTGTGATACCTCTCCATTTTCTTCAAAATACTTTATCTCCACTACTTCATTTTTAGAATTGTAAGTGGTTGAGGAAAATATGTGTAGCTCTTCTGATCTTCTATATAGAATATCTTTTCTAATCAGCACTCCACTAGTAAAATATTTTTTCACAGGAAGATAACGTTTTAAATCCTCTGAATACTCATAGGAGTTCCAAACTCCAGTTTTCCTATCCCTTTCATAGTTTCCATTTTCATATTCATTAAAATATTCTCCATTTTTTAGAATATTTTTCCCTGTTATCTCCCCTTGAAAAACTTCTTCTAAAGTTATTAGCCCCAATCTCTGAATTTGAAAAAGAAAATAGTAATTCCCATCACTAAATATCACACTACTTCCGATATTTTTTATAAAATTCAATTTATCAAGTGAATAGATTTTAAAATATTTTTGGAGATCAAATTTTTCATAATCTTGAGGAATAAGTTCGTATTGATAGAGATAAGCCTTACTATTATACTCATCTCTTCCCACTCGTTTTGAAACATCCCAAATATTATAATCATTAAAATTCACAACTTTATAGTAAGGTATCAGCTGTTCTAGCTCTTTTTTAGCTAAACTAGCATTAAAATTTTGAATATTTTCAATTTTTTTATTTAACTTTTGAGATGTAGCAATATTAAGTGTTTTAAAAAAGTCTATCACTTCCTCGCCTTCATACTCATTCTCTCCCATATATAAATTCCCTAACGAATACCCCTCTAAAGAGTTTTTATTATTTTCATTATAAATAACAAATATCTCTTTAATATTATCTTTGTTAAGGTCATATAAAAAGACACTTTTAATCTCTTTTTTCATATTTAAAGTATCTAAAACTGTGCTCAAATTTTCTTCTGGTATTTCAAAAATAACATCGTATTTATTTTTATTTTTTTCAAACTTTAAAACTCCGTTAATTCTCATTGTCTCATCTTTATACAACTCCAACTCTAAATCTTTGTGGATTGAATCTCCATATAAATTTAATTGAAACAAAAAAATCATAGGTATTAAAAGTTTATAATAAAATTTCTTCATACTACACCCCTATTTTTAAGTAGTCTTCTAAAACATTCACATAGTTTTCTGGAATAAAAACATAATTAGCTTTATATATAACTATTCCTTTTTGAATCTCTTCTTCAGTACTAGTTGTTATTGCCCACTTTCCATTAATAACTCCTATCTCTCCCTTATATTTAGTTGGAACGTATGTGTCTTCATATGCAACATATAAGTTCCTCATAACTAAACCTGGTTTTAATCTAAAAAGTGGATCTTCTGATTCATATCTATTTATTTCTAAATTTTTAATCTCTTCTAATATTTTAGAAATAGTATCACACAACTCTTTATCAGTAAAAATTTTATATCCCCAAGATAGTTTGGTTATCTTTCCCTCTGTAGGTATTTTAAAATCCTCTTTTACATATAGTGCATTATCTAAAAAAGATCTATAAACTATAAATGTTTCTGTTGGGTCCCCTGTACTAAAGAGAGAGAATCCATCTCCTTTAGCTATTCTTTCTCCCTCTTTATGTCCACCTTGAGAGATAGTATAGGTATTCCCTTTCCAATGAATAGTATCTCCAAAAATTTCAGGAGGATTTTTTTCATAATTGAAGCAACTTTTAAAAAAAATAAAGATAATAATTCCAAATAAAATAAACTTAAATTTTTGTTTTTTCTTCATATATCTCTCCTAAATATCTTCAGCTTCTTCCAATTTATTTTTTATAAACCAATATTTGTATAGATATGTAAAAAACAGACATAGATATAGCAAAGCGATTAAAATATAAAGTTTAAACATCGCTCTTAAATTTTGAAACTCCTCTTCACCAAAATCTTTTTTAGAGGCATCTAAAGTTATTACTTCAGTCATTTTATTTTTTTTCGTTATAATCCCTGCTGTGCTAAACTCCGTTCCATTTATAAATTCTAAAACTTGTTTTAAATTTCTTTTTAATAGATCATAACTAATACCTCCACTTGAAAGGCTAGAATAACGCCTTATATTTTCAGGTATCAAATCTATTTTAAGCATAAAATCATTTTTTCTAATCTCTCTTTGCTCTTCAAAAAATTCAATCTCTTTTTCATAAAAACTATAAACATCACTCAGTGAAATAACGCTATCCCTTCTCAAAGGATACAGTGGAAGTTTTTTAAGTAAGGTAACTATTTTCTCATCCTCACTTGGATTTTCTTTTTTTAAAATATAGATTATATCAGTTGAATCTTTTGACATAGCTCGAACTTTTTTTAAAATTAACTTGTCCCCTATTCCAAAATCTGAAAAGCTATACTCTTTCCCCTCCTCGATGATAATCTCTTTTCTAGTATCTCTATGTAATCCATCCCCATAGATTCTAAAAGTTTTAAATGAAAAAATTAAACTCACTATTAAAGTTGCAAAAATGAAGATCTCAATACATCTAAGACGACTAACTCTTGTAGTCAATCTCCCATTAGTTATAACATCATCTATTGAAAAAGTTGGAAAGTACTCTACCTTACATAGTTTATCTTCAATTTTATATAGTTTTAAAAAAAATATACCTCTTAAATTAAAAACAATTGCACATCCCACAACAACCGAAGTAAACACAGTTGTTAGTTTTGAAAAGGGATTAAAAAAAGCAACAAACAAAAGTATAAAAGATAAAATAAGGTTACTAATAATTGGATCAGTTTTATCTCTTTCACTTGGAAAACTTTTAATCTCTTTAACATAATCTAAAATATTAAATCCATCTATCTCAATAACATAAAAACTCCCAGAAGCGACAACCCCTTTTAAAGTTACCACCTCCCCCTTTTTTAAAAAGAACTCCTCTTTATTTATAAAATGAGTATTAAAAATATTTATTTTCCAATCATTGATGTAATGGAAGGGATATGTATATTTAATCCCATATTTCCCACGAAAACTTCGATCTTTTATCTTGACCTCTCCCTCTAAAAGCGTAACTGTACCGCTACTTTTCAATAAAAATATATTTTTATAAATTCTGCTCAACATAAGCAAATCTTTTTTAGATAAAATATCCCTAGTCTCTTTAATACTCTCTAACTTTTCCTTAGTCACTGGCTCAGAATAAAAACTATCATAAACATAGCACAGATAGCACCAAATAATAAAAAATGTAATTATTAAAATCTCTCCCATTTCCCCTCGCTTCAATAAATCTCTATTTAATTATCTAATTTATAAAACTTTTTATATAACTCGTTTTCTTCCTCTTCACTTAAAACACATTCATAAATAATATCTCCATTTTCTGAATACTCAACCTCTTTAAACCCTGTTCTTTTATCGCCATCATAAATATCCATAACTTCGTAAACCAATCTATTATTTTTAAAATTTTGTGTTTTTATCCATGTTCCACTTCCAAATCTGTTAGCTCCATTAATATCAAAGACAATTGGAGAGTCATATTTCAAAACTTGAACTATTGTAACATCCTTTAAATATTCATACTCCTCTTTCAAAAATCTATTTAAAGGTATATCATTAAAAATTTTAATCAATATCTTCCCATGAAAATCATAGTAAACTAAGGATATCAATTGATTATCTTTCCAAACCTCATCTGTTTGAATCTCTTTAGGTGAGTAATATGTTTTTTTTACTCCATCTAACTTCCCATCTTTCCAATTAGAAAACTCTTTGATACTACCATCCTCAAAGTACTCATAGTATTCACCTACATATTTCCCATTTTTTAAAGTGTATTCCAATCTTTTTTTATCAGTGTAAAGTGACTTTATTTTTCCTCTTCCAACCCATTCAACTCTAAACTCATCCTCATAGTATTTAATAATTTTTCCATTGTTAGCTCTAAACTCCTTGTAGGCATCCACTGGAAAAAGGACAGTGTCATATATAAAAGAGGATGTTCTATCTACTATATATACTGGAAAGGCTAAAGGACCTAAGGTCATTCCAAGAACAATATATAAAGTCCCTTCGCTACTATTGCTGCTCATCTTGAAATTAAGAGAGGGATATACACCAATATATCCCTCTCTTCTTTTAATTTTAGATGTAAAAGATGTTAAAAATATAAAAATAGCTATGCAAATTCCTATTATTAATTTTTTATACGATTGCTTCATACTAATCTCTCAATAAAAGCATTAAAATAACTCCAGTTACTCCTGAAATGGCCATTGGCATTAAAACACCTAAAAGAAATCCATATAAAATTCCTATTTTGGAAACTCCTATTTTTTCATCTCCCTTAGTTATTCTTCTTTTCAAAGATAAAAAATAGATATAGTTGCCAAAAAATCCCATCAGTCCCATCAAAGCATAGTTTAAACTTCTGATAGTAGAAGTAGAAATAGTTGTTAAAGAAAATAATTCATACATCATCGCTAAGAATCCTAATAAAGCAACACAACAACCAACGATAAAAGTTTCAAAGTACATCTGTCTATATCCCATCCATAGAGGACCTAAAAATAAGGCACAAAAATTAATTTTATTTTTTGGTCCTTTGAAAATGTTTAAATAGTATTCGCCTTTTTTATCCACATATTTTAAAATATTTTCTTCATTGCTCTCTAAAAACTCATTGTTTTTTTGATTTGATTTTATATAATTACTCATTTATGCTCTCCTTTTTCTGAAACTGTCCAAATTCATTGTAATATTTTATTTCTATAGGATTATATTTTTTTATAATTTCATCCCACTCAAATAGCAAATCTTTATATTCAATTTTATATACTTTCACTATAAAAGAATCATCTTCTAAATATGTAAATAGCTCCCTTATATAATTATCTTCATCATAATCATTAAGCTCTTGATATACTAAATCTCCAAAATCGTTATATTTAAACCTTTCAACAATTCTATTCTTAGCATCAAAATCTAAACTATAATCTAACTTCTCGTTCTCTTTAAAAAAATTAGAAAATGTTAATTTGCCATCTGCATCATATCCATGTTCCTCTTTCATAATCCCATTTTCTGAATAATTCATTACTATTTTTAAAGATTTATTTTGATTGAATGTCAGTAGCTCTCCTATCCAATAGAAAACATTTTTATCTCTAAAGAAAGTTCCTTTTTGCATTAAAATCCCATTTTCATCATAACGCTCTATAGAGTATCTATTTTCTCCAACTATCTTTTGTTTTTTTCTTAAATTTCCATTTTCATAGTAAGAGACACTTACCCTCTCATATCCTCTTAGCATATTGTATGAATAGTCCTCTTGGTTATGCTCACAAAGAGCCTCTTCCCACTGAGTATAACTCTCTATTGCTCCAGATTTATAGTATGATTTGGAATAGTTTAAATATGAATATCCCTCTATTAAATCATATTTGTTAATAGTCTTTAGTTCTCCTGTTTCATAAAACCACTGAGATATTCCAACTCTTAGTCCCTCTTCATAAGTCAACTTGGCATACAAACCTCCACTTTCATAGTAAAGATATGAGTCACTTATTGGAGCATTGTTAGCATAGTAAGTCTCATCCTCTAATTTTCCAGACTTATAGTATTTTAAAAACTGTCCACAACGTTTTCCATCTTCTAAATCTATAATACACTCCACCTGGCCATTGTTATAAAAACTTCTAAACTCACAATTTTCTTTTCCTAGAACATAAAAACTATCCGTTTTCAAAACTCCATTATCGTAGTAATCTTTATACTCTCCATCGATTAAGTTGTCCACATAGGAACAGATTTTTTTTAGCTGACCATTTTCATAAAAGGTCCATCCCATTCCAATGTATTCATTATTATGGTTAAGAGTTCCTACACTCATCAAATTTCCATTTAAATAGTATTCCACAATTTTTGAAAACTTTTTAAAGTTATATACTTTACTTTTTAATTCACCAGTTTCGTAAAATTCTATTGTTTGATTTAAATTTATTAAAAACTTTAAACTTCCATCCTCATAATAATATTTAGAAGTCCCAACAATCTCACCATTAGAATACTCCTGCTCTTCTAATAAAACGTCCTTTTCATTATAAAGATAACGATAACCATTTTTTACAAATTCAAAATTTTCTACACAGTACTCCTTTAAAGCTGGATTAATAACAAGAGTATTGTATCCACTAGATGTTACAATTCTCTGAGACATTAAATTGTTTGTAGCATTTTCAAAAACTTCTATCTTTATTATATTTTTATCAGTTATATCAAAAGTTATATCTTCATAAGAGGATTCATTAAAAATACTTCTAATAACTCCTACATTCTCTAGAGAAAATTCCCAATACTCTAAAGCGTATTCATCATCTAAATAATACTCTATGTATTTATATTCATCTTCATTTCTACTAATAAAACTATTATAAGAAATATTTAAATACTCTATCTCATTATCATTGTTTAAATAATATATTGAATAGTATCCTTCTTCACTACTTAATTCAATTCTTCTTAAAAACATATTATTTTTCTTCAATTCTTTCCCTCTCTTGAATTCGATACCATAATTCATCTATAAAAAACGGAGATTTTATCTGCTCCATTATATTTTCTATAATAGTCATATCAATTTCATCTTTTTGAACTGCCTTTTTAGTATCTCCTATCTTTAAATATAAATTTTTAATCTCGTAATCTTTTATTATTGCTGTCAATTGTTCTCCACCATCTAAAATTAAAATCTCCTGAGGAATCTCCTCATTATCAAAACTTATTTTAATTTGAAGTCCAAGTTCTTTAGAAAACTCTTTGTATATTTTTATTTTATTCTCTTTTATCTGAACTGCTTCAATACTATAAAAATTATTTTTTAATATTATGCTTTTATCTTCAAACTCAATTGGTGAAGCATCAATTGTAAATAAAAATAAAATATATATTGAAATTACAACAATTTTATTTATAGCACTCTCCCCCTTTCTTCTAATGAACTTATTCTATAACTTATTTTCCTTTTTAACAATCCCTAACACCCGACATTTTTTCTCTTAAAATTGACACTTGTCTAACTTCTTTTAATATAAATACGACATGCTATATCTATAATTTTAAAACTTCATTTCTAACTCTTTAAAAACTTCAATATATTCTCTCTCTTCATCCTTTTTTATTTTTTTAGAACTGCTATTTAGAAAGTATAAATTTAACACTCTCATATTATCCTCTATAAACACGTTGTAGTACCCTCTTCCACCAAGTTCTTTTAGCTTTTCATTTTCTAAAATTAAAGATCTTTGTGCTCTTAGTTTTATTGAATTAGTTTCTATTCTTAAATCTCTTTCAAGAATTTCAACTATTCTTATAACTATATCTAATTTTTCTATATCAAAATTAACTGGATGAACTTTTAATAGATATCCCTTAGATATCTCTTCCATTAAACCCCAAGTTTCATCTAAAGAAAAAGCTTTTTTATGTAAATACCCTTCAATCTTTATCTCTAATTTTTTAGCGATTAATAGAAGTGTTTCAAACTCTACCTTTTCTGCCTCATTTTCTGCTCTATGAATAGTCTTTTCAGAAATATCGCAAATTTCAGCCAATTCCCTCTGTGTGATTTTTTTTACATTTCTAGCACTTTTTAATTTGTCTTGAATTACAATAAATTCAGCTTTCACCAATCTCTCCCCTCTTAATAAATATGTCTGTTTTATATAATATGTCTTAATTCTAATGTATTTATACGCCAATTTCAACATTTAAAAATATTATTTTATTGCATTGTTAAAAAACTTATGATATCATTTTCTTAGAAATAAAAAGTTATAAAAATCACAATTAAACTCATATATACTTGGGATTGGCCAAGAGTTTCTACGAACTACCGTAAATAGTTCTCTATGAGGGATAAATATAATCGCTAATAATGAGAGTATGTATTCCCATAGGATTTATATGCTCTTTTTTTATTTTCTATAAAATTATTTAATGGGGAGAATTTAATGAAAAAACTTACACTACTTTTAACACTATTGACATCTACTTTAACTTTAGCTGAAAGAATAGCTATAATTGGAGCAATGGACTCTGAAATTAAAATTTTACTTTCTCAAATGAAAGATGTAAAAAAAGAGGAGAAAGCTTCTGTTACATTCTATAAAGGAAAATTAGAAAACAAAGATGTTGTAATTTTTAAATCTGGAATTGGAAAAGTAAATGCTGCTATGTCAACAACTATTGCCATGGAAGAGTATGATGTAAATAAAATCATATTTACTGGAGTGGCTGGAGCTATTAACAACAATCTTAATATAACAGATGTAGTTATCTCTGATTATTTAGTTCAACACGACTATGACACTACAGTTTTTGGAACTAAAAAAGGTGCTGTTCCTGGTTCAGTAGATACAAAATTTTCAGCTGACGAAACTTTAATTAAAATTGCAAAGAACTCTGCAGAAAAAGTTTTAGGAAAAAATAAAGTTTATATTGGTACAATTGTTACAGGAGATCAATTTATTGCTGATAAAGCTACTGTTCAATCACTAGAAACAACTTTTGGTGCATGGGCTGTTGAAATGGAAGGTGCTTCTGTGGCTCACGTTGCAAATTTATATAAAGTTCCTGTCGTAGTTATTAGATCAATGTCTGATAAAGCTGATGGGAGTGCTCACATGAATTATAATGACTTTGTTACAATTGCAGCTGATAACTCTGCTAAAATTGTAATTAATATGCTTACACAAATGTAATTAAAATTCGGAGGGACAATAAAATGAAAAATAAAATCTTACTTACTCTTATACTTTTAAATCTAACAGCTTTTGCTGCCACTGAACCTAGTTCAGCTATTGAAAAATTAAAACTTCAAGAGTTAGCAAAAACTTATCCAAAAGAAAAAATTGAAAAAAGTTTAAAAGGCTATAAAAATATTAAAACTGAATCTTCTGAATCTCTTTCACATAAAGCAGTTTTAGTTGATTTAAATATAACTTCAGTAGAAATGCTTAACCAAAAAAATTACTCAACTATTACAGAATATGTTTCTGATTTTTTAGACAACAACGAAAACTCTTTAGGAAATATTTCTGATAAAAATATTTTTGAAAAAGTTTTAGTAAAATGGAATAATGTTGTTCCTGCAAAAGATGATCTTTTACTTGAAAAATTAAATATTGCTTTAGCTAATGGACTTATGACTGGCTATAATTTAAAAAATATCAATAACTATGCTCATTTTGATAAAAATCTTTCAGTAAGTTATGGTCATAATGATATTACACACGCTATACAGTTAATAGCTCTTTTAAAAGGTGAAGGTATTGATGCCAAAGTTCAACTAGAACCTAAAACTTCTGCTTTCTTACATAATCCAAATTGGGGAGCTCCAAACTATACTCATATTATTTTAGAAGATGGGAAAATTGTTGTTACTCCTACAGAGTACGATTTAAAATTCCAATTCTCAAATAATAACGATAAAATTAAATTCACAAAACTTGTTGACCTTTATGCAAAAAAAGATTCTAAAGATCAAGAAGGATTGATTTATAAATCATGGTGGCAACCATTTATACAAACAAATAAAATTGAGGGATATCAAATGTTAATATCTCATCTAGTTAAAAATGGAGATTTTGAAGCTAATGTTCTAACTCTTCCTAAAAATTCAAAATCTTTCACTGATTTTATGAAAAACGGATCAAACTTAGAAGTTACAACTCAAGAGATTTGGGTAAATCCTGCTTTCTATAGATTCATGGAAGGAGATTATAAGTAAATTTAAAAATCCCAAGAGAATTATTCTTTTAAAAGTCTAATCTCTTGAGATTTCTTGTTTTTTATAATTTTAAAATTATTTTAAGAAAGTTCTATTAATTTATACTTTCTCTTTATAAATTTGATAAATTCTATTTTTTTCCTCTTCTCTGAATTCCTCTTGATTATCCCAGTTTATTTTAGTTATATCTATAGTAAATTTAGGGTATTTACTAGATATCTCTACTGCTGATTCAGTTATTGGGAATTTATGTCTTAAGAAATAATCAGAAGTATCTCTTCCAATAATCATTGATGCCATTATCATCAATCGATCAGGAACACTAAATATCTCCAATTCTGTAGGTAAATGTCTCATTATATTATGATATTTTACAAAGAAATCTCCATCGTTATAATAAAGTCTTAATTTAATCCAGAATGCTAGCCTATCAAAGAATCCCATATCATAAATAGACACCTCTGTATCCATAATATTTACTAAATTAGGAGCACATCTTGGATTTTTTAAATATTTAATTCTTCCTTCTTCTGCAAACCAGTTATTCATTACTTCACCAAAAATTCCCATAAGATAACTATTAGAATCCATTTCATGACCGACTTCATGTCCAACAACCCATCCTGATGCAAAACTTGATAAATCTTTATTTAAAATTGCCAAAGGATTATTTGAATACGCTGTATATGCTCCTGCGTAACATCCTCCTGCATGAGGATTTGCAGTTCCTCCTTCCCACATAAGTCTTTTGTATGGTACTGCATTTTCAAAATATGATCCAGCTTCAGCTATATAATATAGAAAGTCTAAAAATTCATCTAATGCTTTTACTCTGTTTGTTAAAGTACCACAAGGTATATTATCTCTTATCCAATCATACCTTATTGCTGATGTGAAATTCTTTCCTTCAATATAAGCTGTATTTGAACTCACATGGTTATCTTCTTTATATGTTAAATTTCTCTCTTTACTATAAAATTCCTCTTCAGTTGTAAATCCATATTTATAATGTAATCCTGTAACTTCATCAGTTGTATAAAGTTTTATTTCTTCCTCTCTTCCTCCATTACTTCCTCCATTTATAAATACATGCCCTGTTTTATCTCCTAAATTAACTATATTGATACCCTTTTTTATATAAAAAGTCTGCTCACTTAAAGGTTTATGATCAGCTAAACTTAATTCTAATCTTAGATCCTTATTACTTATAAATACATGATCAGTATTTGGATAAACATAGTAAGGAGTTGGATAGGTTCTTCCTGTAGTCCCTGTTTGTAATTTTGTAAAATAGTAATTTGTATCATGTTCTAAAGCTTTCAGTGTAAAAATATCATATTCTAATTCGTTATTATTATTTAAAATATTTTCTGCTATTTTTAATTTTGTAGAGATAATACTTGGAGATGATGATATTCTTGACTTTAGTCTTTCCACTAAATCTTTTGTTATATTTGAATTTAATTTTGTAAACATCTCTTTATCTTTAAATATTTTTTCCACAGTTTCATCAAACTTATTGTATACATTAAATTCAACCTTATTTACAACTATTTGAGAGTCTACTGTTCTTTGAAAAATAACACGTATCTCTTTTGCTAATGTAGGTGTAAACTCTATGTGCATCGATGAAATTGGCGAAGTATTTTCATAATTTGCTAACTTCTCCCAACTATTTTGATTTTCACTTCTATAAAAAATTGAAGCACTATAAATTTTTCCAGTGTTTTGACCTACTACTTCACTTAAAAGAGTTAAGCTATTAAATATTTTTTTATTTTGGAACTTAAATACAATATCTCCTAGCTCCAAATTTTGATAATAAGTTTCGCTATTTCCATCTAAAATATTTTCTAGCCCATTCTTTTCTACACATGATGTTTCAAGAGTTATTAAATCATTTGAATAAATATTTGAAACATCCTCATTGTTATAAAACTCTTTCTGATTTATTATATTAAACTCTCCTGATTTAACTTTCCATTTTTCATCTTCATCTAAAATTAATTGAATTTTAGGATCCATTAAAACTTTTTCACTAAAATAACCAATAAGCTTTTGATTTTCTAAATCAGCAGTTAAATTCAAATCCTTTATTACTTTTTTATTTCCTAAAGAATCTTTATAATATACAGAAATATCTAAAATTTTATCTGGTAACTCTTCAAACTTTATTTCCAGACCATTAGCTACTAAAAATTCACTATTTTTTACGTGGAACTCTATCGGTTGAAATATTTTTTCTATGTATATCTGTTTTGCTAAAATTAGCTTATCTATATACTCTTGCTTAAATAAATCTTTAGCTAATAAATTATTTATATCATCTATTGTCACTGAATCTTTTAATTCTAAACACTCAGATGTTTTAAATAAATTATTTATTTTTTCTTCTAAAATATTATAAGCAAATACTTCTACTTCATTTATTAATGCCCAGTTATTTTCACCCTGTTCAAAGTCAAACCAAACTTCATCTGTCAAATATTTTTGACCTTTTATCTCTAACCAATCATTTAAATATTCTCCTCTTTCAAAACTTCCTAAGTCTACCCAACTTTCATCGAAACTATTTTTTAAAGATACCTTATACTTTTGTAAAAAACCTGACGTACCATTTCTATAGCTCATGACTCTTCCAGCTTCAATTAGCATCGGTTTATTTAACTTTAAGTATATATAAGCTCCTGGAGTTTTCTTAAAATGTACCTGTCCTACTAAATCACCATCAAAAAGTTTTTCTATATCGTTATATCCACCACTTAATGCTGAATGTCTTATACTAAAACTTTCTCTTTGAAGTCTTGTATCTATATCTTCATCTATTGCAAACTCTTCTAAATTATATGAGTTTGTTTTTATTTGATAAATTTTTTGAATTCCATAAATCTGAGATTTTCCATAAATTATTATAGAAGCTTTATTTGTCATAATTTTTTCAAAGTTTATAGAAACGTTATCTCCCTCTATCTCAAATGGAACTTCTTTCTCTCTTTCAAAACCAAATGTATCCTTATATTTTAAATGAATTTTAGAAATCTGTCCCTCTGTTATAAATTCCACTCTATCAAATATTTTTATTTCTTTTAATGGAATATCAAACTCTTCTAACTCTACACTTTCAAATAAAAATTTAGCTAACTGAGTTTTCTTTATAAGAGCTGAATCTTTTTTAATTAAACCTTCTAAAGTTAATATTTCCTCTAAAGTTACTCCATCTCTTAACTCCATAAAACTATTGTTTTTAAATAATTTATCTACATCGTATCTCAATGTATTAATTGGACAAATTTGTATCTCGTTGATACAAGCCCAATCACTTTCAGCATCAGTTACTCTTATTTTAATCTCATCTGTTAAATAAGCATTATTCTTTACTGTTGACCAATTATTGATAAACTCTTCATTTAAATATTTTCCAAACTCTTTCCACTCGTCTGTTAACATATTTTTTATAAAAATTGAATATCCCTTTACTATTCCAGGATTTGCACTTCTAAAACTATATAGATTTATACTTTCTATAAGTGTCTCTTTTTTAAGCTTTATCGTTATGTCAGAATACTCTTTAAATCCTTTCGAACGATATTCTGTATTCATGTTTCCATCAAAAGCTCTTTCTATTAAATAGGAGTTAGAAGTCGGATTTGATTCCGTTACCGTTATCTCATTAGTTGGAACACATATTTCTATATCATTATATATAGAAAACTCTTTTACAGAATATGTATTTGCATTAATTGATAAAATAGAATCAACACCATAAACTTTTACTAAAACATTTTCTCCATGGATTTTAGGTAAATTTAAGCTAAAATTATCACTCTCTTGATCTAAATAATCAAATGTTTTTTGAATTATACTTCCAAGGTTATCCTCATATTCAAATACTATTCTCTCTATTTTTCCGATAACTTCTAAATCAACTCTATCAAAAACAACATTTTTATCAACAGGAACTGCATCTAATATTGGAGTTTTACTTTTAAAATATAGTTCTAACGCTATAGCTAGTAATTTTTTTAAATCTTCTGAATTAGTCGCTCTCTCTTTTAATGATCTAATTAATTCATAATTTACGCTCTCTTTTAATGCTGTGTAAGTTTCATCTGTAAACAGATTTTTTATTTCAGCTTCAAGTAAACTATACTTATTTATAGCAAGTTCATTTATTAAAGCCCAACTTCTATCAGCTTCTAAAATTCTTATACACATTTCATCTGTTAAATATGGCGAATTTTTTAAAATATGCATCTCTCTTACAAACTCTTCTATTTCTAAATATCCAAACTCTAACCATTTTTTAGAAACTGTATCTTTTATTAGTATGGATGCTTTTTTGATAAGTCCTGTTACTCCATTTGGACTATCAAATCTAAAACTAGTAATTCCAACTTTATCTATAATTGTTGGTTCATTTAATTTTATATTTATGTCTATAGAGGTAGTAAAAGCCTTAGAACGAAAATCCGTTCTTTCGTTTCCATCAAACATATTTGAAAGTGGATAACTCTCATGTCCATTATCACAACTTACAATTAATTGCTCATAGGCTATTCTTTGTTCTAAATCTTCTGCCAATGCAAACTCAGATATCTGATGTTCTTTAAACTTTATATTTACTAAATCTCTTGCACCATAAACATCTAATTTTATTCCTCTTGTATAAGCAAATCCGTCAAGAGATATTGTTCCTTTATTTTCTAAAATATTAATACTACAATCTTTAACTTGCAAATTATTGTATGTATCATAATAGTTTAAAATAACTTTTTCTAATTTCCCGTCAATATCAAACTCTATCTCAGAAAATATTTTAAGTTCTCCAAACTCTATTTCTATACATTTTGGAGGTACGCCTTCATAATAAAGTTCAAAAGCTTTATTTATTAAATCTCTATACTCTTGATTCGTTATAATCATATCAGCTAATCTTTTTATCTCTTCAAAAGTTACATCGCTTCTTAAAGCTGTTTGTAACTGATCAGCAAATAAATAGTATATCTGCGCTCCTAAAGTACTATAGTTAAATATTTCAACTTCATTAATACATACCCAATTTTTATCTGATTCATAAACTCTTAATATAATTTCATCTGTTAACACTGGAGCAAATTTTAACTCATGCCACTCATCACTATATTCCTCAACTGTATAATTTCCCAAAGATATCATTCTACAACTACTTGAATCTTTTCCTAAAACTTCAAATCTTTTTATAGAACCTGAGGTAAAGTTTGGGTTAAATCTTGTACTTAGAATTTTAAATTCATCAATTATTCTCAAGCTATCTAATTTAAAATTAAAGTCATGATGACCACTATAGGTTCCACTAATATGGGATTCAGATTTTTCATTTCCATCTAACATATTAGTTAATGGAAAACTTAAATTTTCATTTAACGTAGTTATTGTTATATTTTCTTTTAATAATTTTCTCTCTCTATCTTCTACTATTGCAAAATTTTCAAATGAATACTCATTATAAGTCAATTCTCTTATCTCTGTTATACCATAAAGCTGAATATACAAATTTTTCGTTAAAAATTTAGAAGTATCAATTATTATATTCTCACCATTTTGAACTAATGGAATTATTAACTTTATATTTTCATTTTGTGTATTTAAATATCCAATATAATTTTTCTCCACAATTCCATCTACTTTAAATTGAATATTATCTATAACTTTTAAAGTTTCAAAATTTAACAACTTTAA
>OGWY01000361.1_pt1 | contig 38075 bp, 33 predicted proteins | sample 1576121 | NCBI WGS metagenome assembly OGWY01 (sample SAMEA3541543, study PRJEB24748) | human gut metagenome | biome: human gut; feature: human-associated habitat; material: faeces | place: China | collected 2012 | reverse complement strand
CGGTTCATACCCGGGCGGTCGAAGGTTCGAATCCTTTTCTAGGCACCATTTGAAACTTTACACTCTTAATAAGAGTGTTTTTTTTTACTTTATTTTTTCTGTATAATTGGTATTAAAAAAAGCTGCTTAAAGCAGCTTTTTTTATCTATCATACTTTATATATTTTAATACTTGAATTATTAATGTTGGTATAAATGCTAATATTGTCATTTCTCCAAAATTCATTACACTTAAATCAGATACTGCAAACATTTCATGGAATGACGGAACTAATAAAACCATATATAATAATGCTGCTCCTAATAAAAATGCATATATACTAAACATATTTTTTGTTATTCCTAATTTTATTATAGAACCGTTTCCTCTACAATTAAACCCGTGAAATAATCTTCCTAAACATAGTGTTGAAAATGCCATTGTACTTCCTAAACCAACATCTCCTTTGGCATATCCTAAATAAAATGCAATCATTGTTACAATTGCTATTAGCATCCCTTCCATCAAAATTCTTCCTGATAATTTTTTATCTAATAATGGTGAATTAGCTTCTCTTGGTTTTTCATCTAATACATCTCCATGAGAAGGTTCCATTCCTATAGCAATTGCAGGCAAACTATCTGTCAATAAATTTATAAATAAAAGATGTACTGGTGCAAATATTACAGGTAAACCCATTAAAGAAGCATAAAATACCGCTAAAATTCCCGCTGTATTTCCAGATAATAAAAATCTTATTGAATTTTTTATATTCGCATATAAATTTCTTCCAGTTACAACTGATTTTATTATCGTAGAGAAATTATCATCAGTAAGTATCATCGATGCTGCATCTTTCGAAACTTCTGTTCCTGTTATCCCCATAGCTATTCCTACATCTGCCTTCTTAAGTGCTGGGGCATCATTTACTCCGTCTCCTGTCATAGCACAAATTTTACCTAATTTTTGCCATGCTGAAACAATTCTAATTTTATGTTCTGGTGAAACTCTTGCATAAACAGATATTCTTTCTACGTGCTTCATAAGCTCTTCATCACTCATTTTTTCAATTTCAACACCGTTTAAAGTTTCATCTCCATCTTTATATATACCTATCTCTTTTGCGATAGCCTTAGCTGTAACTTTATAATCTCCTGTTATCATAACTGGTTTTATTCCAGCTCTTATACAATTTTTTACAGCTTCTTTAGATTCTTCTCTTGGAGGATCAATCATACTAATTAATCCTATAAAGATAAAACTATCTTCATCTGAAAACTCTAATTCTCTTATTCCTTCTATCTCTTTCATTGCAAAAGCTAAAACTCTTAAACCATGTTCTGCAAAATTTATATTTGCTTTTTTTATTTTTTCTACATCTGCTTCTGATATTTTTTCAATATTCCCATCTTCTCTCAATATATATTTAGCTTTTTCTACAACAACATCTGGAGCACCCTTAGTTATTAAATAATTTTTACCTTCAATCTCATTTAAAGTACTCATCATTTTTCTATCTGAATCAAACGGTAACTCTTTTAATCTAGGGTATTTATTTCTAATTTCAACTTCTGCTAAGTTATATTTATGCCCCACATTTACTAAAGCTATTTCAGTTGGATCACCAATTTCTTGACCATTGTTATTTACTGCATCACTACATAAAATAGCGCTTCTTAAGAGTCCAATCTCAATTTTTGAATTTAAATCAATTTTTTCAGATTCTACCACTTTACCATCTACATAAAGATGTTGAACTGTCATCTTGTTTTGTGTTAATGTTCCTGTTTTGTCAGAACAAATTACAGAAACACATCCTAGAGATTCTACTGAGTGAAGCTTTTTTATAATAGCATTCTCTTTAGCCATCTTTTGAGTCCCAATTGCTAAAACTATTGTTACTATAGATCCTAAAGCTTCTGGAATTGCAGCTACTGCTAAAGCTACAGCAAACATTAATGAATCTAATATATTTATTCCTCTAGCCACACTCATAAAAAATACAACTATACATAACACTATTATAGCAATTGATAGTTTTTTTCCAAATTTCTCCAATGATTTTTGCAGTGGTGTCATTGCATCCTCAGTTTCATCCAACAAAGATGCAATTTTTCCTAACTCTGTCTTCATTCCTATCGTTGTTACTAAAATTTTTGCTCTTCCATAAGTTACTAAACTTCCTGAAAAAACCATATTTTTTTGGTCCCCAACTGTTAAACCTGTTGTATCTATAGTTTGAGATATTTTCTCTACACTTTCAGACTCTCCTGTTAATGAACTCTCGTTTACCATTAAAGAATGAGTTTCTAAGACTCTACCATCACTAGGAACAACATCCCCAGCTTCTATTAAAACTATGTCTCCAGGAAGCAATTCTGATGAGTTTATCTCTTGCTTTTGACCGTCTCTTATAACTTTAGCTTTAGGAGAAGACATTTTCTTTAAACTTTCCAACGATTTCTCTGCTTTTAAATGTTGAACAGTACCTAAAATTGAGTTCATTATAATTACTGCTAAAATTACTATTGTACTTTCTTTATTTCCAGAAACAAATGAAATTGCTGCTGCAACTAATAAAATTATTACTAAAAAATCCTTAAATTGCTCTAAAAAAATCGCTATTGCTGTTTTCTTTTCTTTACTGTTTAGTACATTTTCTCCATATTCCTCCTTCAGTTTTTCTAAATCCTGTTTTTTTAATCCTTCTTCAGAAGTGTCAAAATATCCTAACAACTCCTCTTTACTTTTCGAATAAAAATCCTTCATAGATTTCCCTCCATATAATTTTATATTTTTAATTATTTACCGACTTAATAGATATTTTCATTTTACAAAAATAAAAAAAGACTTTCAGTGTAGGTTAAAACCTACACTAAAAGTCTTGTCACCTTTTTTAGGTGTATAGTACCAGATTTTTTCAAATCGAGATGTTGACACTATACTTTTGACTACTCCCTTTGAGTATATCTTTATCTTTAATATTACTTAATGAAGTTTATACTTTTTTTTTATATTTGTCAACTTTTTTTATATTTGTGCTATATCAAATACATCTAAGTCCATCTTATCAACATTTAATTCTTGAACTTTTATTATTGCATTTAAAGTATCTATCGAAGTTAATACCTCTACCCCATATTCAATAGCTGTTCTTCTTATTTTAAATCCATCTCTTTGAGCATCATTTGCCTTAGTTGGAGTATTTATTAATAAATCTACTTCTCTATTTTTTAATAAATCTAAAATATTTGGTGATTCTTCATTTATTTTTCTTACTGCTGTTGCTTCAATTCCTTTTTCTGCTAAATATTTCTGAGTTCCCTCTGTTGCAAACAGTTGACAACCTAAGCTTTTAAGTGACTTTGCAACTGGTAAAAATTCATCTTTGTCCTTATCTCTTATTGTTAAAAGAACTTTTCTATTTCTTACATTTTGAACTCTTCCACCACCTAAAAGACCTTTAAATATAGCTTCATCTGCTGTATGTCCAACTCCTAAAACCTCTCCTGTAGATTTCATCTCAGGTCCTAATGAAACTTCTACTCCTGATAATTTCTCTGTTGAGAATACTGGAACTTTAACTGCAACTACAGATGGCTTTTTATAAATACCAGTTCCAAATCCTAAGTTTTGAAGTTTTTCTCCCATTATTACTTTTGTTGCTATATCAATTACTGGAACTCCAGATATTTTTGCTATATAAGGTACTGTTCTTGATGATCTAGGGTTTACCTCAATTACGTATAATTCATTTTCGTATGCTATAAACTGAATATTCATCATACCTTTTATTTTTAATTCTTTTGCTATTTTTCTTGTAATCTCTTCAATTTTCTTTTCTGTACCCTCATATAAATTTTGTGGTGGATATATTGTTATTGAATCTCCCGAATGTATTCCAGCTCTTTCTAAGTGCTCCATAACTCCTGGTATTAAAATATCTTCACCGTCACATATCGCATCTACTTCTACTTCAATTCCATTTAAATATTTATCTATTAAAACTGGATTTTCAGGATCTCTTTCAAATGAAGCTTTTAGATAATTTACAAGATTATATTCATCATGACAAATCTCCATTCCTTGTCCACCTAGAACATATGAAGGTCTTACTAAAACTGGATATTGTACTTCTGCTGCTATTTTCTTTCCAAGCTCAACATCCCATACAGCTTTACCTTTTGGTCTTTTTATATCTAATTTTTCCATTATATCTTCAAACTTTTCTCTATCTTCTGCAGCATCAACCATCTCTGCTGAAGTTCCTAGGATTGTAACCCCTCTATCTCTTAAGTCATTAGCTAATTTTATTGCTGTTTGACCTCCAAATTGAATGATTACTCCTGCTGGTTTTTCCTTATCAATGATATTCATAACATCCTCTGTTACTAATGGCTCAAAGTAAAGTCTATCTGCAGTTGAGAAGTCTGTAGATACTGTTTCTGGATTGTTATTTATAATAATACTTTCTATTCCCATATTTCTTAAAGTTTTTATCGAATGAACTGTACAGTAGTCAAACTCTATTCCTTGCCCTATTCTTATTGGACCAGATCCTATTACTATAACTTTCTTTTTATCTGTTACATCAACTTCATCAAATTGATCGTATGTTGAATAAAAGTATGATGAATCTGCAGCAAACTCTCCTGCACATGTATCAACCATTTTATAAACTGGTTTAATTCCATAATCTCTTCTTTTTCTAGCGATATCTTGTTCCGTTACATTTAGCAACTGAGCTATTCCTTTATCTGAGAATCCTTTTTTCTTAGCATTTTTTAAGAATTTTTCATCTAAATCTTTAAGCTCCATCTTTTTCATTAACTCTTCTTGTTTTACAAGCCACTCTAATTTCTCCATAAAGAACTTATCTATTCCAGTTAATTTCTGTAACTTTTCTTTTACATATCCTCTTCTTAACATCTCAGCAACAACGAAAATTCTTTCATCATCTGGTCTTACAACTATCTCTTTTAATTCTTCCATAGTCATTTTCTCTACCACAGGATGCTCTAAATTATATCTTCCAATTTCTAATGATCTTAGTCCTTTTAAAAATGCAGCTTCAAAGTTATTTCCAATAGCCATAACCTCTCCAGTTGCCATCATTTTCGTACCTAGTCTTTTATTAGCTTTCTTAAATTTATCAAATGGCCACTTTGGAATTTTTACTACTATATAATCCAATGCTGGTTCAAAACATGCAAAAGTTTTTCCAGTTACTTCATTTACAACTTCATCTAATGTATATCCTAAAGATAATCTTGTTGCAACTCTTGCTATAGGATATCCTGTAGCTTTTGAAGCTAACGCAGATGATCTAGAAACTCTTGGATTTATTTCAATAATTGCATATTCAAATGATTTTGGATGAAGAGCAAACTGAACGTTACAACCTCCAACTACCCCTATCTCATTTATTATTTTCAATGCTGATGTTCTTAACATTTGATACTCTCTATCTGAAAGCGTTTGAGATGGTGCTACAACTATAGAGTCTCCTGTATGGATACCAACTGGATCTATATTCTCCATATTACAAACAGTTATACAGTTTCCATCTTTATCTCTGATTACTTCGTATTCAACTTCTTTCCATCCTAAGATTGATTTTTCAATTAATACTTGTCCAACTCTTGATAGCTTTAATCCTTTTAATAAAATATCTTCTAATTCTTGAGGGTTATCTGCAATTCCCCCTCCTGTTCCTCCTAGAGTATACGCTGGTCTTACAACAACTGGATATCCAATTTCTTTTGCAACTCTAAATCCATCTTCTAAAGTCTCAACTATTTTACTCTCTATTGTAGGCTCTCCAATTTTATCCATAGCCTCTCTAAATAATTCTCTATCTTCTCCTCTTTTTATAGATTCAATAGATGTTCCTATAACTCTTACATTATACTTCTCAAGTATTCCTTTATCATTTAATTCAACTGCCATGTTTAAAGCTGTTTGTCCACCCATTCCAGCTAAAATAGAATCTGGTCTTTCTTTTGCAATTACTTTTTCCACAAATTCTGCTGTAATTGGCTCTATATATATTTTATCTGCAACTGCCTTATCCGTCATTATTGTTGCTGGGTTAGAGTTTATTAATACAACTTCTATCCCCTCTTTTTTTAATGTTTCACATGCTTGAGTTCCTGAATAATCAAACTCTGCTGCTTGTCCTATTATAATTGGTCCCGATCCTATTACCAGTGTCTTTTTTATCGATTTATCTAACATTATACGCCTCCTACAAACTCTACTTAAATAACCTCAAAAATTATCCCTCTATTACTTTTAAAAAATCATCAAACAGATATTCTGAATCAGCTGGTCCTGGCCATGCTTCTGGGTGATACTGTACACATAAAATTCTATGCTCTTCACTTCTCATTCCTTCGATAGAGTTATCATTTAAATTTATATGTGTTACTTTCATTGATTCAGGTACTTTATCTACAACATAACCATGATTTTGTGATGTTATAAATATTCTATTTTTTTCTAAATCTTTAACTGGATGATTACATCCTCTATGCCCATACTTTAACTTTGTTGTTGTTCCACCTAAAGCCCAAGCTAATAACTGATGTCCTAAACATATTCCAACAATAGGTAATTTTCCAACTAATTTTTTTATTTCGTTTATTACTCCAGTTAATTCTGCTGGATCTCCTGGTCCATTTGATAAAAACACTGCATCTAAATCATGCGATAATAACTCTTCTGCAGTTACATTCCAAGGAAATACAATTTGATGAACTCCTCTTTTTTCAAATGATCTTAATATATTTCTCTTAACACCGAAATCTATTACTCCTATTCTTTTTCCAGGTCCAGGAATCTCATAAATCTCTTTTGTACTAACTTTTTCTACAGCGTCACTATTATTAAATTTTGCAAAATGCTCGTCTATCTCTTTTTGAGTTAAATCTTTTGAAGTTATTAGAGCTTTCATTGCTCCTTGTTCTCTTATTATTTTAGTTAAATGTCTTGTATCTACACCTTTAAATCCAACTACATTATATTGTCTTAAAAATCCATCTAATGTCATTTCACATCTAAAGTTATTTGGAAGCTTTGCGTCCTCTTTAATTATAAATCCTTTTAACTTTATTCCGCTAGATTCCATATCCTCTAAGTTTATTCCATAGTTTCCAACCATTGGATAAGTCATAACAACAATTTGACCATAATATGATGGATCCGTAAGTAACTCTTGGTACCCTGTCATTCCTGTATTAAATACAAGCTCTCCAACGCTTTCACCTAATTCTCCAAAAATTTTTCCATCAAAACTCATTCCGTTTTCAAGAATTAACTTCCCCTTCATCTAAACCTCCTAAATTTTTTGCATAAAAAAAGGAATATGAAAATCATATTCCTTATCTATATAAATATTAAAATTAAAAACTAATAAATTTAAAAACATAAATAAATTATTAATAAATGAAATAAATAAATTTAAAAACGACAAATAGTTTTTCTTTTTTTTCTTAATTTTTGTGCCATTTTTAAAAACCATATTCCATCCTCCTTTTTTTTGCTCTGAGAAAGAGTATATACTAATTTTAAAAAGTTGTCAATTTTTATTTTTTTACTCTTGATATATTATGGTTTACGTTGTAATATTACTACTGAAAAATCATACACATAAAACGGGAGGTTTTTTATGGATTATAAAATCGTTACCAACAATAATAAAGTTTTCAATTTTTTCAAAGAAACAGATAATGTAGTTTATTTAGAAGGATATAACATTGAGAAAGTTCTGAATTTTATTGAACAAAAATGTTTAGAAGGACATAGATTATTAAGTGACCCTATTTTATATAATTTAGAAAATCTAGATAATCCTTTTAAGTCAATTTTAATAACAGATAAACAAATTGAGGATAATACTCACTCTATTAAAATAATTGTTGGTGTTTTAGATATTATTAAAAAAGTTAATTTTACACCTAAAGAAGCTCAAGATGAAATCTCTTTAGAAGAATTCAGATTTGTTGATTTAAACTTAATTAGAGATAGTATCACAAAAATTAGTTTACTTTAAATTACGCTATTTTGGATAGGATTAAGCCCTATCCATTTTTTATTTTTTTATATAATTTTAGTCTTTATTATTGTATAATAAAGTAAAACATATTTGGAGGAAATATATCATGGAGCTAATTATTTTAACTGGACTTAGCGGCTCTGGAAAGTCCACTGGTTTAAAAACTTTAGAAGATTTAGGTTTTTTTACAATGGACAATATTCCATTTCGATTTGCAGGAGTAATTTTAAAAGATTTAAAAAATTCTACTAAAGGTAACGGCGTAAAGCGAATTGCTTTAGGTTTAGATATTAGAACAATTATCAACGAAAATGATTTCAATACTTTTTTTAACGAAATTGATAATTTAAATATCGATTATAAAATAATCTTTTTAGAAGCATCTACACAATCTATTTTAAATAGATACAATTTAACGCGAAGAAAACATCCTCTAACAAAAGAAACACTTTTACAAAGTATCGAGGACGAAATTTTTCTTATGGAAGATATTAAAGATAAAGCTAATCTTATTATAGATACTAGCTTTTTAAGTGCTAAAGAACTTTCTCGAAAAATTGAACTTGCTGTAGCATCTTTTTCAAAAAATATTCTTTTAAACATTCATTTACAATCATTTGGTTTTAAACACGGAGTTCCCATTGACGCTGATATGATTTTTGATGTTAGAACTCTTCCAAATCCATATTACTTAGAAGACCTAAGAGAAAAAACTGGATTAAATGATGAGGTTTATGATTATGTTATGAGTTTTGAAACCACAAGAATTCTTTATGATAAAATTTTAGATTTAATTACTTTTTTAATTCCAGGTTATATAAAGGATGAAAAAAGACACTTAACAATAGGAATTGGTTGTAGTGGTGGGAAACATAGATCTGTTTCATTTGTTAGAAAACTTGAAAAAGATTTAAAAAATATTAGTGAAGTTAACATTTTTTCTATTCATAGAGAAAATGAGAGAGGAAATTGGTAAGATGATATGATAACTATTTTTAATAAAGAGATTCCAGATAATCCTGGAGTTTACTTGATGAAAAATAACTCTAAAGTCATATATGTTGGTAAAGCTAAGAACTTATCTAAAAGGGTTTCCTCTTATTTTAATAGAGATCACCAAGATGAAAAAACTAAAGAGCTTGTCAAGCATATTGATGACTTAGATTTTATAATATGTAATACAGAAATCGATGCTCTAATTTTAGAAAATAATCTGATAAAAAAATATTCTCCCAAATATAATATTAGTTTAAAAGATGAAAAAACTTATCCTTATTTGTTAATTACAAATGAAAATTTTCCTAAAATATCTATCGTTAGAACTACTAAAAAATTGAATCTTAATTTAGGTGATTATTTTGGTCCATATCCTTATGGTGCATGGAATTTAAAAAAAACTCTTTCAAAATTTTATCAAATTAGAGATTGTAATAGAGATATGGAAAAAATTTATCCTCGACCTTGCTTAAAATTTTATATGAAACTTTGCAGTGGCCCTTGTGTAGATAAATCTATCATCTCTCAGTACCAGGAAAATATAAAAGATATAAAAGAAATTTTAAAGGGAAATACTAAAACTATTTTAGAAAAACTTCAAATTCAAATGACTCATGCTGCTGAAAATATGGAGTTTGAAAAAGCTATTTTTCTTAGAGAGCAAAAAAAAGAAATTGAAACAAATATTCAAACTCAAATAAGTGATGCTAATAACTCTATTGACGAAGATATTTTTACATTCAATCTTGACGATAATAAGATTTTTTTATGTGTTTTAAATATTCGAGATGGAAAAATTTTAGGTAAAAACTTCCATGTAATTAATTTAGAACATAAATTTTATGATGATATTTTAGATGAGATTCTTATGATTTATTACTCGAAATTTCCTATTCCCAAAAATATTATTTTCCAAGAAAATTTAGAAAATTTTCAAGATAAAATTAATACCTTATTTCAAAATGTTTTTAGTAAGAAACTCTCTTTCTTCTTCCCTAAAATTAAATCTAGAAGAAAAGAATTATTAGATATGGGATTACTTAATTTAAAAAAAGATACTGATAATTTTTATAATAAAAAATCTATTGTTGAAAAAGGATTAAATGATCTATATATAAAATTAAAACTAAAAAGATTTCCATTTAAAATTGAATGTTTTGATATTTCTAATATTCAAGGTAAGGATGCTGTGGCCTCAATGAGTGCCTCTGTAGAAGGACGTAAAGCTAAGAAATTTTATAGAAAATTCAAAATTACAACTAAGGATACTCCTGACGATTTTCAAATGATGAGAGAAGTTATTGAAAGAAGATACAGTAAACTTCCTATTGATGAATTTCCCGATATTATTTTAATTGATGGGGGGCTTGGACAGATTAATGCTGTTGGTGAAATTTTAAAAGGAATTGGTAGGGATGGTGTATCTGAACTTCTGAGTATCGCAAAAAAAGAAGAGGAAATTTATAAATACACAGAAAATACACCATATATATTTTCAAAAAGTGATGAAGCATTAAAAATCTTACAAAGAGTTCGAGACGAAGCTCATAGATTTGGGGTTACTTACCATAGATTACTTAGAAACAAAAGAGTTATCTCTAGCGAACTAGATAACATACCTGGAATTGGTCCTAAGAGAAAAGAACTTCTCTTAAAAACTTTTGGATCTGTTAAACAAATAAAAAATGCTACTTTAGGTGAACTTGAAGAAATAATTCCAAGACACCTAGCCTTAAAAATAAAGGAGATGATTTAATATTATGAAAAAAATTATTTTACTTTTTTCTTTAATTACTCTTGTCGGTTGTTCTCAATTCTCTAGTAGAAAAGATCAAAGCCAAAACATTGTATTTCAAAATTCTGTTCCCCAAGGAAAATATAATTTCACAATTGTTTCCTTAAATTATCCTCAAAATTATAGCGATAAAATCTCTTTTTACAAAACTTTAGATTCAAATTTATCTAATTTAAATGATGTTCAAGTGAATGGAATTAATCTTCTTATTTCAAATGAAATGAATCAAGATTTTTCTTCTCTTTTAAATACCGGATGGTTTGATAAAGAAATTTTAGGTATGAAAGTTGTTGAGGACCTTACAAATGATGATATTAATTATTTAAATAAAATTACTGTTGCAACACCTGAAAATGCTGGTAATTTACAAAAACTTTTAAACAAACAATATTACTTATTACTACAACTTACTGATAATGAATATATGTATAATTCAGAATTTTTATATACTGAGCTTGATAAAAGTCTTCTTATGGAAAGTATCTTGTTAAATAGAAAATCTTTAGTTGATAATTTAAATAAAATTAAAAAGAATTTTATTTATTCTATAAATAGTGATGTAACTAATTCTCCTATATACTCGTCAACTAATAATATTAACTTGAATAACTTCCCTAACAACCCAGTTATTTTTGAGAAATCAGCTGATAACTCTGGATTTAAAGTTCTTTCTAATAATCTAATTATTTTTGTTGGAAATGGAAAAAATATCTATTCAACTGAAGATTATAATTTTACATCTAATATAGTAACTCCTAAATCTTTAGATGAACTAAAAGATATTTCCAAAAATTCCACTGGAATATCTAGAATTTTAAATTGGAAAAGAAAAGAATGGAGAAAAAATTCAACTAATGAAAATTTAGAACAAAAATTCTCTGCTTGGGAGGAGAATTAATTGATTACATATTTTTCTTTTATTATTTTATTTTTTATATTCTTTTTAATTTTAAAAAAACAAGAGAAAAAAAACTTTGAAGAAACAAGTAAGATTTTAAAAAGTTTTGTTAGTAAAGAATTTTTAAATGATATATCTGAAGATTTAAAAAATGACTATGAAAGAGCTACTACGGCTATTACAAAACAAGATCTAGAATTAGATAATTCTATTGAAGAACTTCGAGAATACAAAAAAGAACTAGAAGTTACCTATGAATCTCTTTTAACTAAATCTAAACAACTTGAGTATAGTAATCAGGTTCTAGAACAGAGAGTTGCTAGTTTATCCAATATCAACTCGCTTTCAAGAACTGTTCTATCTATAATGGAATTAGATAAAATTATCTCTACTATTTTGGATGCTTACTTTGTTCTAACTGGAGCCAAAAGAATTTCTCTTTATTTATGGGAAGATGGTAAATTAATCAATAAAAGGATTAAAGGGGAGATTCATTTTAGAGGAGAGTTAAGTTATCCTGAAGAAATTCTATCTCAATTTACACGAAAGGACTATAAAAAAATATATAACGAAATGTTAAAAGGATTTTCTATTACACCAGATGAAAAAATAATAGCTTCTCCTCTTACAGTTAAAGGAAAAGAGCTTGGAGTTATTTTTATAATTGAGGATAAATCAAAACTTATTAAAAGTGATGAAGAAACTATCTCAGCTTTAACTATTCAAGTTGCTATAGCTATTAATAATGCACAAATCTACTCTGATTTAGTTATTAAAGAAAGAATGTCTCAAGAACTTGAAGTAGCATCAAGAATTCAAAAAAGAATTATCCCTAAGAAAATTAAAAAAGTTTTAGGACTTGATGTAGCAACATTTTTTGAACCAGCGAAAGAAATCGGTGGAGATTACTATGACTACTCTCTTTTAGATAGTAATACTTTTAGCATTACTATCGCTGATGTAAGCGGAAAAGGAGTTCCAGCAGCTTTTTTGATGGCATTAGGTCGGTCTGTTTTAAAAACTTTAGAGCTTCAAGGAGAACAACCTTCTTGTAATGTAAGAAAACTTAATAAGCTTATCTATCCTGATATTACAGAAGATATGTTCATTACAATGATGCATAGTAAATATGATTATAATACCAAAACTATTACATATTCAAATGCTGGTCATAATCCTTTAGTTGTATATAATAGTATTACTAAACAAATTGAAACTCATTCTGTTAAGGGAGTAGCAATTGGATTTTTAGATGATTATAGCTATAAACAAGATAAAATTCATCTTAATATTGGTGATATTGTTATCTATTATACTGATGGTATTAGTGAAGCTGAAAACCAAGATAAAGAATTATTTGGAATAGAGAGGCTTAAAAACGTTCTATTAGAAAGCTCTCACCTTTCTTCAAAAGAGATAAAACAAAATTTACTGTCTGAAATTAATAAATTTCAAAATGGTTGTGAACAGAATGACGATATTACATTTGTTATAATAAAAAGAGAAGAATAAAAAAAGTTGACTACTTTAATATAACATAATATAATTTTATAAGGTTATTTTTTAAATTAATCTTGAATAAATTTAGGGAGGATTCTAAGTGAATAATTATATCTTAGAAATGCAACACATCAGAAAAACTTTCTTAGATGGAAAAGTTATCGCAAACGACGATATTACTTTGAAAATCTTAAAAGGTGAAAAACACGCTATTGTTGGTGAAAATGGAGCTGGGAAATCAACACTTATGAAAATGTTAAACGGTCTTTATACTCCTACTTCTGGTAAAATCTTTTACCACGGAGAAGAAGTGCAAATAGATTCACCTAGTAAAGCTGCTGAATTAGGAATTGGTATGGTTTATCAACACTTTATGTTAGTTCCTACTTTAACTGTTGCTGAAAATATGATTTTAGGTGTTGAACCTAAAAAAGGTTTATCTTTAGACATCAATAAAGCTAGGCAAGATGTTATTGATGTTTCAAAAAAATATGGACTTGCTATTAATCCTGATGCATTAGTATCAGATTTGTCAATCGGTATGCAGCAAAGAGTGGAGATTTTGAAAATACTTTTTAAAGGAGCAAATCTCTTAGTATTTGACGAACCTACTGCTGTTTTAACTCCGCAAGAGATTAAAGAACTTTATAAGATTATGGATAATCTTATTGCTGAAGGAAAAACTATTATCTTTATATCACATAAACTTCAAGAAGTTTTAGATATTTCAGATAATATCACAGTTATTAGAAGGGGTAAAGATATTGCAAATTTCCCTACTAAAGAAGCTACTAAAGAGAAAATTGCAAATGCTATGGTTGGAAGAGCTGTACTTTTCACTACAGAAAGACCTGAGGTTGAAATCGGTGAAATTGTTCTTTCTGTAAAAGATGTCAGTGTTAAAGATCATCACGATGTAATAAAAGTTAATAACGCCTCTTTTGAAATAAGAAAAGGAGAAGTTTTAGGAATTGCTGGAGTTGAAGGTAGTGGACAAACTGAACTTGTTGAAGCCCTTACTGGACTTAAAGAAATCTGCTCTGGTGAAATGATCCTTGATAATGTTATCTTAAAAAAGAAAACACCTAGAAAAATATCTCAACTGGGATTAGCTCATATTCCAGAAGATAGACATAAAAGAGCTGCGGTATCACAATTTAGTGTTATGGAAAATTTTGCTCTTGGTCTTGAAAGAGATGAGTATTCTAAATTTGGACTTTTAAATTTTTCTAAATTGAGAAAAGATGCAGAAATGTTTATGGAAAAATATGATGTTAGACCTAGAAGCGTTGATACTGAGTTTGGTAGACTTTCTGGTGGGAATCAGCAAAAAATTATAGTTGCTAGAGAGCTAGAAAAGAAAAATAATAATCTTATTATTGCTGGGCAACCTACTAGAGGAGTTGATATCGGTGCTATCGAATCAATCCATAAACTAATTTTAAATGAAAAAGCAAAAGGGAAAGCTGTTATGGTTGTTTCCTCTGAATTATCTGAGATTCTGAATCTTTCAGATAAAATTGCAGTTATGTGTGCTGGAAAGATAACGGGAATTCTTTCTAGAGAAGAAGCAAATGAAGAAAAAATTGGAATACTTATGGCGGGTGGTAAACTTGATTAAAAACAAAAAGGTTTTAAATATTCTTGTTCCTATTATAGCAGTTTTATTAGCTTTATTAATTGGTGCAGGTATTATTCTATATATGGGTGAAAATCCTGTAAAAGCTTATTATTACTTATTTACTGGAGCATTTGATGGACTTACTCCTATTGCAAGAACACTTTTAGAAGCTACTCCACTTATCTTTACAGGACTTGGAGTTCTAGTTGCATTTAAAGGTGGTATGTTTAACATTGGTGCTCAAGGACAGATGACTATGGCAGGACTTACTGCTGCTGCTCTTGGTGGTTTTGTTGCTAATATTTTTATAAGCAATGTTTTTGTTATATTACTAATAGGTGGCTTAGCTGGTTTCCTTTGGGCTGCAATTGCCGGTTGGTTAAAAGCTGAACTTGGAGTTCATGAGGTTATATCTACAATTATGCTAAACTATATCGCAGTTAGTTTTGAGCAATACTGTTTAAATTATCCACTAAAGGCTCCAGGATTTAATCCTCAAACTCCTGCAGTTGCTGAAGCTGCAAGACTAGGAAAATTATTAGATGTTAGAGTTCCTTTAAATTATGGATTTATTCTTGCCTTAGTTGCAGTATTTTTAGTTTGGTTTATTTTAGAAAAAACAGTTTTAGGATATCATATTAAAGCTGTTGGTTTTAATCCTACTGCTGCTGAAAATAATGGAATAAATGTAAAAAAAATCATTATCTTAACTCTTGGTATATCAGGATTCCTTGCTGGTCTTGGTGGTGTTGAAAGAGTTCTTGGTGGTGTTGGTCAATACGCTTATAAGACGGGATTAACTGCTACTTATGGATTTGATGGAATTGCAGTTGCTCTTCTTGGAAAAAATACTCCTATTGGCGCTTTATTAGCTGCTATTTTATTTGCTGCTCTTAGAGTTGGGGGTAGAGCTATGCAATTTAACACAAGTATTCCAAGCCAGATGGTTATAATGATTCAAGCTATTATTATTTTATTAATTGCTGCTGAAAATATGATTAGATCTTGGTTAGAAAAAGGTTCAAAAGGAGGAGCTGAGTAATGGTAAGTATTATTATAAGTTTAATTTTAGCCACAATCAGACAAGCTGCTCCAATTCTTATAACAGCTATTGGTGGAATGTTTTCTGAAGTTTGTGGAGTTGTTAATATTGGTCTTGAGGGAATGATGCTTATTGGTGCTTTCTCTTCAGCTGTTGTTTCTTATTATACAGGAAGTTGGGTTCTAGGAATTTTAGCTGGTGCTATATCTGGTGGATTAATTGCTCTAGTTCATGCTATAATAAGTATTAAATATAGAGGTAATCAAACTGTATCTGGTGTTGCTATCAACCTTTTTGCATCTGGATTCACTATTTTCATGCTAAGAGTTCTATTTGAACAGGCATCTAATAGCCCATCTGCAACTAGAATTCCATTACTATTTGACTTCTCTTTATTAATTTATATTATTTACGGATTAGCTATTTGGTCTGGTTACTTTTTATATAAAACAGTTACTGGTCTTAGAATGAGAGCCGTTGGAGAGTATCCTTTAGCTGCTGATACTGTTGGTATTAGTGTTGCTAAAGTTAGATATTTTGGTGTTGTTATGTCTGGTGTTTTCGCTGGTCTTGGTGGAACATATTTAGCTATTGGAGCTCTTAGTCAGTTTTCAAAAGAGATGTCAGCTGGAAGAGGATTTATTGCTCTTGCTGCTCTTGTTTTTGGAAAGTGGAAACCAAAAGGTGTTCTATTTGCTAGTTTATTATTTGGATTTGCAGATGCAGCTCAAACTGTTATTCAACAATATGTAACATTTATTCCTCCACAGTTCATCCAAATGATTCCATACTTATTAACTCTTCTAGCTCTTGCTGGAGTAGTTGGAAAAGCCGTTGCACCAAGTGCTTCTGGAAAACCTTATGACAAAAATACAATCTAATTAAATTTATGGATGGTGACAATGAGTAAAGAAAAATTTTCAAGCGTAGGTGGACAAGCAGTTATAGAGGGAGTTATGATGAGAAATGCAGATCTTCTTGCTACAGCTGTTAGAAAACCCAATGGTGATATAGTTTATAAAAAAACAAAAATATCGAAGAGTAGAAATAAACTTTCTACTATCCCTTTTATCAGAGGTGCAATAACTCTATTTGACTCTTTAGTATTAGGAGTTAAGGAGCTTACTTTTTCAGCTAATCAAGCTGAAGTAGAAGAAGAGCAATTATCTCAAAAAGAGGCTGTTATGACTACCATTGTTTCTTTAGCTTTGGGAATTGGTCTTTTTATTGTTCTTCCCTCTGTTATAAGTAGTTTTTTATTTAGAGATAATAAAATTCATAGTAATCTTTTAGAAGCTGGTTTAAGACTTTCTTTCTTTGTGCTATATATATTTTTGATTTCTTTTTCAAAAGATATTCAAAGAGTTTTTCAATATCATGGTGCTGAGCATAAATCAATTTATGCATATGAGCAGCATTTAGAGTTAACTCCTGAAAATGCAAAGAAATTTACAACACTACACCCTAGATGTGGTACTAGTTTCTTATTAATTGTTATGTTTATTGCAATTATCGTTTTTACTGGTCTTGATTTTATACTACCTCCTCCAATTAGTTTTGTAACAAAACTTTTTACTAAAGTTATTTTAAGAGTTCTTTTTATGCCTCTAATAGCAGGTATATCTTATGAACTTCAAAGATACACTAGTAATCATTTGGATAACTGGTTAGTTAAATTAATTGCTGCACCTGGAATGGCTCTTCAAAGAATAACAACAAAAGAACCTGATCTTCAGCAATTAGAAGTAGCTATTGTTGCTATTAAGGTAGTTTTAAATGAACCCGTTGAAAATGCTATAGAAGTGTATTAATATAATATATTAAACATTTAAAAACAGTCTAAATTTTTTATTTAGACTGTTTTTTTGTTTATTTCTCTTGATTTAATTATTCAAGAGTAGTATATTTTAGATATAGATTTTTTATTTATTTGGGAGGGATTATGAACTATAAATTTAATCAAAATAAAAATTGTGAATTTTTTCCATGTCATAAAATGGAGAATACTGAGAACTTTAACTGTTTATTTTGTTATTGTCCACTTTATATGCTAGGAAATGAGTGCGGAGGTAAGTATAAATATACAGCTGGTGGAATTAAAGATTGTTCTGACTGCATTCTTCCTCATATAAAAGATGTTGGTTACGATCATATACAAAAGAAAATGATGGAAGTCATTGAAATTGTTAGAAATGAACATCTAAAAGAGATTGGAGAAGAGGACAAAATAATCAGCTTAAAATAATTTAATTATCTTTTATTAAGAGGTGATATTTATGAATCCGAATAATTTTACAGAAAACTCGATGCTTGCATTAACTGATGCACAAACTATTGCTCAAACTTATATGCAGCAAAGCATTAAACCCGAAATTTTAGCACTAGCTTTAGTTGCTCATAAAGAGGGATTAATTGTTAGAGTTTTAACAAAAATGGGAGTTAATACAAATTCTTTACAAAATAGTTTAGAAGATCTTTGTAATAAACTTCCAAAAATTCAAGGAGCTACTAATACTTCAATTGGATTAGACTCTAAAACAAATGAAATTTTAATGGAAGCTCAAAAACTTATGCAATTAATGGGAGACTCATATATTAGTGTAGAACATATATTTCTCTCTTTACTTGACAACACTAGTTTTTTAGCAAAATTAGGAATTGACCGTATTCTATTTGAAAAAACTATTTTAGAGATTAGAGGAAATAAAAAAGTTGATTCTCCTAATCCTGAAGTTAAGTATGAAGTTTTAGAAAAGTATGGTCGAGATTTAGTTGAATTAGCTCGTCAAGGTAAAATTGACCCTATTATAGGTCGTGATAGTGAAATTAGAAGAACTATCCAAATTATTTCTAGAAGAACTAAGAACAATCCCGTATTAATTGGTGAACCTGGAGTAGGTAAAACTGCTATTGCTGAAGGTTTTGCACAAAGAATATTAAATGGAGACGTTCCAGACTCTTTAAAAAATAAAAAGGTTTTCTCTTTGGATATGGGTTCACTAATTGCTGGTGCTAAATTTAGAGGAGAATTTGAAGAGCGTTTAAAAGCTGTTTTAAAAGAAGTTGAAGATTCTAACGGTGAAATTATTCTATTTATAGATGAAATACATACAATCGTTGGAGCTGGAAAATCTGATGGTGCTATGGATGCTGGTAACTTATTAAAACCTATGTTAGCAAGAGGAGAAATAAAAGTTATTGGAGCAACAACATTAGATGAATATAGAAAATATATTGAAAAAGATCCAGCTTTAGAGAGACGTTTTCAAGTAGTTATGGTTAATGAACCAACTGTTGAAGATACAATCTCTATTTTAAGAGGTATCAAAGAGAAATTTGAAGTTTATCATGGTATAAGAATAACTGACGGTGCTATTGTTGAGGCTGCTGTTCTTAGCCACAGATATATTCCTGATAGACAATTGCCTGATAAAGCAATTGACCTTATAGATGAAGCTGCAGCTATGATTAGAACAGAGATGGACTCTATGCCAGAAGAGTTAGATCAATTAACAAGAAAAGTTATGCAATTAGAAATTGAAAAAGAAGCTCTAAAAAAAGAAACTGATCCATATTCTAAGGAAAGACTAGAAATTTTAGAAAAAGAACTTTCTAGCTTAACAGAACAGAAATCACTTTTAAAAGCACAATGGGAAAATGAAAAACATGATTTAAATAAAGTTAAAGATATTAAAGCTGAAATTGAAAAAGTTAAACTTGAAATTTTAGAAGCTGAAAGAAAATACGATTTAAATAGATTAGCTGAATTGAAATATGGTAAATTAGCTACTCTTGAAAAAGAACTTATAAAAGAGCAGGAGCGTCTTGAAGCAGTTCCAATTAATAAACTTGTTAAACAAGAAGTTGGAGTTGAAGAAATTTCAGAGGTTATATCTAAATGGACAGGTATTCCACTTTCTAAACTTATGGAAAGTGAAAAGGAGAAACTTTTAAAATTAGAAGATAACTTAAATGCTAGAGTTATTGGACAAGAAGAAGCTGTTAAAGCCGTATCTGAAACTATTTTAAGAGCTCGTGCTGGACTTAAAGACCCTAATAGACCAATTGGATCTTTCGTATTTTTAGGACCTACTGGTGTTGGTAAAACTTACTTAGCTAAATCTCTAGCTTACTTCCTATTTGATGACGAAGAAAATGTAATAAGAATAGATATGAGTGAATATATGGATAAGTTCTCGGTTACTAGATTAATTGGTGCCCCTCCAGGATATGTTGGTTATGAAGAGGGTGGGCAGTTAACTGAAGCAGTTAGAAGAAAACCATACTCTGTTATTCTTTTTGATGAAATTGAAAAAGCTCATCCTGATACTTTCAATATACTTTTACAGGTTTTAGATGATGGTAGATTAACTGATGGGCAAGGAAAAGTTGTTGACTTTAAAAATACTTTAATTATTATGACATCTAATATTGGAAGCCATTTAATTTTAGAAGACCCTAGTTTAAAAGAGGAAACTAGATTTAATATTAATCAAATGCTTCTTTCTAATTTTAGACCTGAATTTTTAAATAGAATAGATGAAACTATAATATTTAGAGGTCTTGGACTTAAAGAGATTAAAAACATTGTCCGTCAACTTTTAAAAGCTTTAGAAAATAAATTAAAAGATAGAAAAATCAACTTTAAAATTACTGATAATGCTGCTGAATTTTTAGCTAAAACTGCATATGATCCTCAATTTGGTGCTAGACCATTAAGAAGATACATTCAAAAATATATTGAAACTGAAATAGCTAAAATAATCTTAAAAGGAGATGTTAAAGAGAGAGAAACTGTTGAAGTTGACTATAAAGATGAAGAACTTATCTTTAATATTATTCATTAGAAAAAATGGACTTCGGTCCATTTTTTTTGTTGACATTTTATAAAAAAAATGGTATTATTATATAGCTTGGCAACAATAGCTACGGAGGTACACCCAGTAACATTTCGAACCTGGAAGTTAAGCCCGTAAACGCCGAAAGTACTTGGGGGGCAGCCCCCTGGGAGGATAGGTAGTTGCCAAGCTTTTTTATTGGCTGATTAAATAAAAAACTAAAAATATCTTAGTGTAAAAAAAGGGACTTTAAAAAGTCCCTTTTTTATCTATCTTCTATGATATCTTGGAATAATCTCTTCCTCTTCATCAAATCTTGGATTTGTTATATTATTTGATAAATCTTTATAATCTAACTCATATGACTTATTTTTTGGAATTGAACAATATATTTTATCTCCAGGATTAATTATTTGTCCCTCTTGTATATGTACAGCCCCACTAATAAAATCTAGAACTCTCTGAGATTTCTCAGAATCTAAATCACATAAATTTATATGAACTATCTTTTCAGATTTTATATGCTCTACACATTTTAAACAATCCTCAAATCTAGTGGGTTTTAAAAAAATTATATCAAAATCTGCCATTTACACACCCTCCTTTTTTATAAAATTATACACTATTTATAAATTTTCTACTACTTTTTTTATAATTTCCTCTGATGAAAGTTCAGCCGTGAAGCCTGCTGCCTTTATATGCCCTCCACCACCAAAAATTCCTGCTATTTTATTAACATCTATATCATGCTTACTTCTTAAACTACCTTTTATTTTTCCGCTTTCTTCCTCTCTTAGGAAAAGAGAAACTTCACTTCCACTATAGTTAATTAATTCTTCTACAATTCCTTCTGTATCATCTTTTATAGCATTTAAATTCTTTAATGTTTCATAAGATAAATAGAAATACATTAATTTTTTTTCCTCTACAAATACCATTTCGCTTAATGCTTTCCCTAAAACTTTCATTCTTTCATAAGATTTTGTTTTAAAAAAATCATTTACAATTTTATTATTATTTACACCTATTCTCATTAATTCAGAAGCTACTAAAAATGTTTTATCTGTTACATTACTATGAGCAAAGTTTCCTGTATCATTTACCAATCCTAAATAAATTGCTTCACCCATCTCTAAAGTAATCTCTATATCCAACTCTTTTAAAATTGAGTACATAATCTCCGAAGTTGAAGAGATATCTTTTACTATATTAATATCTCCATATTTTGGATTACTTATATGATGATCTATATTTATCTTAAATATATTTCCTATTAATTTTGCAACTTTTCCTACTCTTTCTATTGTAGCAGAATCAACAAAAATAGCTAAATCATAATTTGGATTTATAACATCCTCTATTTTTTTTATTCTGTCGCATCCTTTTAAAAAGGCGATATTTTTTGGAACATCATCTTGTAAAACAAAATCTATTCTTTTTTCTGGATATTTTTTTTCAAGTCCTAATAAAAGAGCTAATCCAGCTCCTACTGTATCTCCATCTGGATTTACGTGCCCTACAATAATTATACTATTGCTCTGGTCTATCTTTTCCTTTATTTGTTTCATTATTTTTCCTTTCTATTTTTTAAAGTACTATCTATATCGAAAGTATAACCTCTTCCTAGTACCTCATGAACGTCTGAAACAACAACAAAAGCCTCTTTATCAACCTCTGTTATAAGCTCTTTTAATAAAAAAATCTCTCTATTTCTAAGAACTGTTGTTACCACATCTCTTCTACTTTTTGAATATAATGCTTCTGCTTGGTAATAATTCCCTGTTTTTCCTAAGTCTTCAACAATTATTTTTCGTACTTTTTCAACTTCAGAAGTTACTATATATGCCATTTTAGCATTCCCTAAACCATTTATTAACTTATTTATAACTATCCCTGTTGCATATAAATTTATTAGGGCATACAATGCTTTTTCTGCACCAAAAATATATGCAGCTAGTAAAACTACTGTTGAATCTATTAGTATTAATGCTTGACCTATTGGAATTCTAAAAAATTTATTTAAAATTCCTGAAATTATATCACTCCCACCTGTTGTTCCACCATTTTTTATAACTGTTCCTAATCCAATTCCCATCAAAAGTCCTCCATATAGAGTTCCTAGAAAAATATTACTGGGATTTGTGAAGTCTATAACCTTATCTATTTCAGGTACAACCTTTTTTATCAATTCAACATTTAAAGATAAAAATGAAATTCCAGCTAAAGTTTTAGCCCCATATGATCTTCCAAAAATTTTAACTCCTATTATGAATAATGGTATATTTATAACAAATATCAACGTTCCAACAGGTATTCCTGTTACATAATTTATTAAGATTGAAAGACCTGTTGCTCCACCAGGTGCTAAATTAGATGGTACTAAAAATGCATTTATGGCTATTGAAGCAATTAATGTCCCTATATAGATGTAGATATACTCTCTCAAAATCTTAAGTTTATTTCTTTTCAATTTAAATCCCCCGATTCTTAATCATTATAATTTTTATTTTTTAATTCTTTCAAGTAAACTTCTTCCGAATTATACCCCATTCTCTTGGCCATAAGATTCATTACAGCAATCTCTACCATAGCTGCTGCATTTCTACCAGAAGATATATATAATTTTATTTTAGGAATCTCATTTCCTAATAAAACTTCTGTTGACTCTTGATAATCCATAGCAGTTAAATAATCTTCACTTTTTAACTCTTGAAGTTCAATTATCATATCAAGTCTCTTACTAATTCTAACCGCTCCTACACCATATAATGCTTTAACATCAATAATTCCCAATCCACGTATCTCCATAAAATATGGTAACTTTGATGCTCGTCCTGTTATGTCACCTATTACACCTTTTTCAAATCGAACTGAATCATCAGCTATCAATCTATGTCCTCTGTGAATAAGCTCCAAGGCTGTTTCACTTTTTCCAATTCCACTTTTTCCTGTTAAAAGAACTCCAAATCCATATAATTCTACAAAAACTCCATGTACAGAAGTAGATGGTGCAAAATAATTTTCTAAATAAGCACTAAATGTAGCCACAACATGACTCGGTCTATCTAATTTTGTTTCCAATAATATAATTTTCTTTTCAATAATTTTATTTAAAAAGTAATCTGGGATATTTTTAACTCCAGAGATTATAATTGCTGGAAAATCTTCATCTAAATATTTCTCTAAATTCTTCTCTTTGTCTTTTGGTGATATACTATCTAAATATTTAAATTCAGTTTCAGTGAACAACTGTAATCCTTTATATCCTTCCTCTTCATACATATCAAAATAACCTGTAAGGGCTAATGATGGTCTATAAACTCCTGTTGTTGTAATATATCTGTTATCTAAAAACTCTTCTCCATTTAAAACATTTAAATTAAATCTAGATTTTATATATCTAACTGGCATACTTGTTTTATCATTCACAACTAAACCTCTCTTTTTATTTTCTCTGTTTTCTTCAATTAATTTTTTAGACTCTTTCCAAAAATACTCTGCTGAATTTACTCCTGTTTTCTTTAGTCTGTAGTTTATAGCTGCCGTTTCAATTATAATAGCTAAATTTCTACCTTTTCTTACTGGTAATGTAACTTTAGGTATCTTAAACCCTAAATATTCCTCATATACTTCATCTAATCCCAATCTATCATAGAATTTTTTTTCATCCCATTTCTCAAGTTCCACTAATAGAGTTATTTTTTTTCTTTTTCTTGTACTCTTTATTCCAAAGTGTGTTGTAACATCTATATCATTCCCATCTTTTCCAAAAAGATAAAAATGACTATCACCACTTTCTTTATCTGCTGTATTAGATCCTAATATAAATCTATTAGCTATATTTTGAACTTTTAATCTAGTATCTGTTATAAATTTATGGCCCCTTTCTAAAAGCTCCACTGTTGCACCGAGCCTTGCATCTTCATAACCTTTTAATAATATTCCAACTCCATATATATCAAGCAATATACAGTTATCGATTATTATCTCTTCAGCTAATACTTTTTGCAAATAAAATTTAGCATTTCTAATAAATTCAATAGTTTTATTATTTGATTTTAATACAGATTTTCTATATTTTTTAGCTATCTCTACAATTTCATCTACTATATTATTTTCCACAGTTACAATTAATGTTGGAAAAGGATAACTTAAATATTTTTCAAGAATCTCTTTTCTTTTAGTTCTTTCCATTCGCTCTAAATATCCAATCTCTTTTCTACCTAAAACATTTATATTACTTTGTAACTCTTCTCCCTCTGAAAAGAAACCACTTAATTCGTATCCTACTCTATAAACACTTTGAGTTCTTATCTCTTTTTCCATATTTACATCTATTAATGGAATCAACCCTAAAACATTAGCTAAATCTTTAACTTTTGGAAATTTTCTTACCCTAATTCTTTCCATTTTAAGCTCCTCTAGTTATTTTTATAGAAATCATTACTTCTTTCTTTATATGTCCCATCGATTTTTTCTAAAAACATGTTTTTGTGTTGCTCTCTTTTCATATATTCATTCCTTAAAATAATTATGTGTTCGTATAAAAAATATCCAATCACTAAAACTATTACGAATGTAAAAATTTTAAAAAAAATTCTACTCTTCATTATTTTAATACTTCCTCTTTAAATTTACTCAATAAATAAAATGAACCACAAAGTAAAATAACTTTCTTATTATCTATTTTAGCTAAATTAAATGCTTCATTTATATCCTCTTTATAATCTTTATCTATTTTATTAGATTTTTCAAATAATTCTAAAGCACTTTGTCCTCTGGAATTTTCAGCTAATGAGGTAAAAATAATTTTACTTACACTATTTTCTAAAATTTCTAGAATTTTTTTAGAGTCCTTATCCTTTAGTATTGATACTATTGCTACAATTTCATTCTTCTTAAATCCTACTTTTAAAGTATCACAAAGTGTTTTCATTCCATCTTCATTATGAGCTCCATCTAATATAAGAACATTTTTATCAGTAGATATTATTTCAAATCTGCACTGCCATTTAACTTTTTCTACTCCTTTTTGTATTACCTCTGGTTTTATACCTAACTCATTTAAAACTTCATAGGCACACAAAAAGTTTTTATATTGGTAATCTCCAAATAATGAAAATTTATATAAAATACTATCCAATTCAATAACTGTTTTATATTTCATAAAATCTAAAACATATTTAGAGTCTTTATATTTTTCAATTACATTTACATACGTTTTAGCTTTTTCTTCGATTCCTTTTAAAAATTCTAAATCAGAACTTCCTACAATAACTTTAGAATTTTTTTTTATTATTCCAGCTTTTTCACAAGCTATTTCATATATATTTTTTCCTAAAAAATCAGTATGATCTAGACTAACATTTGTAATTACACAAATATCGCCCTCAATAATATTAGTAGCATCAAATCTTCCACCCATACCAACTTCTATTACTGCATACTCCACTTTTTTATCAGAAAAATATTTAAACATCATAGCCGTTGTAACTTCAAAAAATGTTGGAGTTAATCTTAACTCTTTAATTACTGATTTTACATAGGCATAATAATATGCTATATCTTCATCGCTTATTTCAATACCATTAACCGATATTCTTTCGTTAAATTTTAAAATATGGGGGGATGTATATTTCCCAACTTTTCTTCCATCTTCTATTAAAACCTGCTCTATTGTTGTTGATGTTGAGCCTTTTCCATTTGTTCCTGCCACATGAATAGTTTTATAATCTTTTTGAGGATTTCCCATAGCTTCGCAAATATCTTCAATATTTTTCAAACCTAGTTTTATTCCATGCAGTGAATAGGAATATAACTCGTTCAATAGTTTTTCAATATCCATACATTTCCCCCTTGGTATACAATTTATATTAGTTCTAACATTCCTTCTATTATTATTTTTGAATTTTGTGCTGCTAATTTCACAAATTCATCAAAATTCATATTTGCATCGTGATTAGCTTTATCTGATATTGATCTTATTATTACAAAAGGTTTGTTTAAAACATAACATACATGAGCTACTGAAGCTCCTTCCATCTCTGTACATTCACCTACAAATGTATCTCTTAACCATTTTATTTTATCATTTGATGCTACAAACTCATCTCCACTTACAATTGTTCCTGTAAATACTCTTTCTTTTCCGAAATTCTTTTCAGCAACTTTTTTAGCTAATTCTATTAACTCTTTATCAGCTTTAAATTTAGAGTTCTCCATTCTAGGTATTACTCCATAATCATATCCAAATGCTGTACAGTTAAAATCATGCTCTATTAAATCTGTTGATACAACTATATCTCCAATATTTATATCTGGATTTAAGCCTCCAGCTACACCAGTAAATAAAACTTTATCAACTTTAAACTCCTGTATTAATAGTGTTGAACATATTGCTGCGTTTACTTTTCCAATTCCACACTCAACCAATACAATCTCTTTTCCTAACAAAGTTCCTCTATAAAATTTATATCCTCCTAGCTCTTTAGTTTCATTTAAAACCATAGCCTCTTTTAATTGAATTACCTCTTCATTCATTGCACCAATTATACCTAATAACATTTTTTCCTCCTAGCCTTTTATATTCTCATTTTTTATTTTTTTATAAAGTTTCCACCTATCATGGAACCACATCCATTGATTTGGATGATTTTTTATTATATTCTCTATTAAATTCATCATAAATTGAGTATTAACTTTTACATCATTTTTAAATGAATTTGTTCTAACTAATTCTAACTCTTTTGTAAAATATGTTGTACAAGTATTATCCTCATGCATTACATTATAACCTATAACTATTGGTAAATTATGTTTTAATGCTATATTTATAGCTCCTGTTGGTGAAACAGTTTCTTCTCCAAAAAAATTAACTGTTGCTCCCTTATCTCTATGATCTGAAAATAATGCAATCACATTTTTTTCTTCTATTTGCTCTAATAAATCTCTAGAAGTTTGCTTAGATTTTTTTAATAATACTACATTTAATTTTCTTCTTGCTTCTGTTATAAAATTATCTATATATGGATTTCTTTGAGCTTTTGCTACAGTTACACTTTTGTATTTCTCACCAGCTTTTAAAGTGGCTTCCATATTTCCCATATGTATAAGAGCAACAACAATTCCATTTCCATTCTCTTTTACCGAAGCTACTCGATCAAAATCCTCTAACTCTACATTTGTTTTTAAGTAATCTTCAAACCATAATGTTGAAATAAAAGCTTTTGCCATTATTTTATATGACTCTTTTGCTATTTTTTTTCTTTCTTCATACGTTTTATCTGGAAAAGCCAGCTTTAAATTTGCCAAGGCTATTAATCTTCTCTTTTTTATAAGATAATAACCTATAATTCCTAATTTCTCAGCAAATTTAAACCTTGTTTTTTCTGGAAATAGAAGTAAAATATAACGAAAAATTTTAAATATTAAATACTGAATTTTATACATTTTTTTATCACCTATCTCTATTAATTTAACAAATTTATTATATCATAGAATAGAAAGTTATGCTATTTTTATAAGAAAGGGTGAGCTTTCGCTCACCCTTCATTAAAATACTATAACCATTACATTTTCATCTGGTCTTTGTTCATTAGATTTTCTATTAACTTTTCCATTTGTTACCCAGTCAAAAAGAAATTTAATATGAGATTCCATATTTCTAATACACTTTCTAGTTCCTTCAACTGTTCCTAATGTTCCGTCTTTTTCTCTCAAGAAAAAGTCTCTATTTATATTTTCTTCAAAGTTAATTGGTGTTCCATGAATATATCCTCCACCTGAAAAACGTATTGCATATTTTGCCATTCCAGCTGCATTATTATACTCATCTCTGTATCCCATTTCATACTTTAGCACTGGAACTATAAAATATCCTCTAGGAGTTTCAAATCCTAAAGTACTCTCCATACCAGTTTTATTTAATGTATAAGAAATTAACTCCCACTGACCTTCAGAATTCTTTTGGAAAATACCTTGATTTTCATTTTCTAAATCTATTACAATAGCTTTTCTAAAATTTGCATTAACTGCAGGATATCTTGTGATAGCATTTTTACTTACTTTCAATGGTTTTTCTGCAATTGAAAGAGTATTTACATAGACATCATTACCACTTGTAGATTCAACTGACATTAATGATCTATCTGGTATAAATATTGTTTCCCCATTATAGCTCGCTCTAGCATTCTGATCTGCTGAAACTCCGTACTTATCTTTAATTCTACTCATATTCTGGTTACTAGGATTTGGAACATATGTATTTATTGATACTAGTTCTTTTCCCTTTGCTGCTTCTGATTGTAAGAATTGAGATAATTTATGCACTCTATTGTTCATCTCTTCAAATTTAAATTTTCTCAATGTTACTAACATTGCCGAGATATAACCTTCAACTCTATTTCCATTTTTATCTTTTAGTTCTACTTTGTACCATTCATTTTTATTTGATTCAACTTTCTCTAAAACCTTTAATTTTGTATTAAATGGAAATCTTACAATCTCTTTAGAATATATTGATGAATCTTGTCTAATGGGTGCATCTACACTTTTTATAAAAACATAGTTTAAATACTCTGGCTCAGCCTCATTATTCATTATATTTACGTGAACACTCATTGGTATTACATTTTCATACTTCTCTTTTAACGTTTTAGTAACAGCGTGAAGTGGTTGTGATAAAAAAGTAAGTCCTAAAATCATAATCCCTAAAGAGATTAATTTGCTTTTTTTCATTATAACCCACCTATTTTAATTTTGATTCCATCAGTTCTGTAACTATCTTAGGATTTGCTTTTCCTTTTGATAATTTCATAACTTGTCCAATTAATCCTTTTAAAACTCTTGGTTTTCTACCTTCATCAGAGTTTTTAAAGTCTTCTACCATCTTAGGATTTTCATTTAATACTTGATCTACTATTCCTTCAATCTCTCCTAAGTCAACAACCTGTATCATCCCTTCTTCCTTTACTATAACTTCTGGATCTCTATCATCATTTAATTTTATAGTAAATAGCTCTTTAGCTATTTTAGAAGAGATAATCTCTTTTTGAATAAGATTTATTATTTTTCCTAAATCTTCAGAATTTATTTTAGATTCTTCTATAGATCTTCCACTCTCTTTTAATTCTCTTAAAACTTCTGTCATTATCCAGTTTGATGAGAGTTTAGCGTTATTAGTAACTTTTACCACTCTTTCAAAATAATCAGCCAACTCAATTTCATCTGTTAATATATTTGCATCATATTCTGGCAATGCATAAGTTTCAATAAATCTTTTTAATTTTGCCGATTTTGATTCAGGCATTAATTCTTTTACTCTTTCAATTTCCTCATCTTTTATAACAAGCTTTGGAAGATCTGGTTCAGCAAAGTATCTATAGTCCATTGCATCCTCTTTACTTCTCATTATTCTTGTTACTTGAGCGTCATCATCCCAAAGTCTAGTTTCTTGATCAATAGTTCCACCGTTTTCGATAGCCTCAATCTGTCTTCCTATCTCATAGTCAATAGCTCTTGCAACTGCTTTAAATGAGTTTAAGTTTTTTACTTCGACTCTTGTACCAAAAACTTTACTTCCTTTTTCCATAACAGATATATTTGCATCACATCTTAGAGATCCTAATTCCATTGATACATCACTTATTCCAGTATACTTTATTGTGCTTTTTAAAAGGTTTAAATACTCATAAGCTTCTTCAGAACTTCTTAAATCTGGTTCAGATATTATTTCTAAAAGAGGCATTGATGCTCTATTGAAGTTTATTAATGATTCAGATCCTGCATGTATAGATTTTCCTGCATCCTCTTCTATTTGTATTCTAGTAATTCCAACAGTGAACTCTCTACCTGAATTTAACTTTACATCTAAAAATCCTTTTTCACAATATGGTTTTTCAAATTGAGTAATCTGATAATTTTTAGGAGTATCTGGGTAGAAATAATTTTTTCTATCAAATCCACTTACATTATTGATTTTACAATTTAAAGCTAATGCCGCTTTTACAGCATATTCAACTACTTTTTTATTTAACTTTGGTAACGCTCCTGGATGTCCTAAACATATTGGACATGTATGCGTATTTGTTGGTGAATTATCATAGTCTGCACTACATCCACACCAAACTTTTGTTCCTGTTTTTAATTGAAGGTGTACTTCAAGTCCTATTACCGATTCCCACTGTCTCGCCATTACACTCTCTCCTTTATCGCTTTTTCAAAAGCATCTCCTGCTTTTAAGATATCTTTTTCTCCAAATGCTTTTCCTAATAATTGTATTCCAACTGGTAATCCTTCAGTCATTCCTGCTGGTATTGAAATTCCTGGTATTCCTGCTAGGTTTGCTGGTATCGTAAAGATATCCTCTAAGTATAACTCTACTGGAGTCTTTTTAGCATCCAATCTAAAAGCAGGTCCTGGTGTTACTGGAGTGAATATAATATCAACTTTTTCAAAAGCTTTATCAAAGTCATTTTTTATTAATCTTCTAACTTTTTGAGCCTTTTTAAAATATGCATCAAAGAATCCTGCACTTAAAACATATGTTCCTATCATAATTCTTCTTTTTACTTCATCTCCAAATCCTTCACTTCTAGATTTTGTATATAACTCATCTATATTTGAAGCATTTTTTGTTCTATGTCCATATCTAACACCATCGAATCTAGCTAAATTTGAACTAGCTTCTGCTGGAGCTAGTACATAGTATGTCGGAGCTGCATATTTTGTATGTGGTAATGATATTTCTACTATCTCTGCACCTAAAGATTTAAAAGTTTCTAAAGCTTCATCTACAACCTTTTTTACTCCTGGATTTAGTCCCTCTATGAAATATTCTTTCGGCACACCAATCTTCATTCCTTTTATATCTCCAGTTAAATAATCTAAATAATTTGGAACTTCTACTTCTTCAACTGTAGAATCATAATCATCTACTCCTGCTAATGTATTTAAAGCTAAAGCTACATCTTTAACTGTTTTAGCAAATGGACCAATCTGGTCTAAAGATGACGCAAATGCCATAAGACCATATCTAGAGATTCTTCCATAAGTTGGTTTTAATCCAACTACTCCACAAAATGATGCCGGTTGTCTGATACTTCCACCTGTATCTGACCCTAGAGATATATAACATTGATTTGAAGCAACTGATGTAGCTCCTCCTCCACTACTCCCTCCAGGAACTCTATCTAAATCCCAAGGGTTTTTAGTTGTTTTTTCATAAGCAGACGTTGTTGTTGTTGAACCCATAGCGAATTCGTCCATGTTTGTTTTTCCTATTATTATTGCATCTGCATTTTTTAATTTTTTTACAACTGTAGCATCATATATTCCTTCATATCCTTCTAATATCTTAGAAGCTGATTGTGATGGTTCTCCAATTGATACCATATTATCTTTTATAGCTACTGGAATTCCTGCTAAAGCTCCTACAGTTTCTCCATTTTGTATTTTATAATCAACGGCTTTTGCTTCTTCTATCGCTTTTTCTTTTCTAAGAGATACAAAACTTCCAATCTCGCCATCAGTTTCTTCTATTCTATCAAAAATAGCTTTAACAACCTCTTCAGATGTTAATTCTCTATTTAATATTTTTTCTTTTATTTCAAAAGCTGTTAACTCGTATATCTTTTTCACAGAAAAATCCTCCTTTAAAATTTATTCTCCAACTACTTTAGGTACTATTAGTGCTCCATCCTCTGAAGCAGGTGCATTTTTCATAGCTTCCTGAACAGTTAAAGACTCTCTTATTATATCTTCTCTTAACTTAACTCCAGTTTCATGAATTTGTACTAATGGTTCAACCTCATCAGTATTTATTTCACCTAAAACATCTATATACTCTAATATATTATTTAGGTCTGCTTGGAATCTTATAATTTCCTCTTCATTAAATTCTAATCTTGCTAATTTAGCAACATTTAGAACCTCTTCTCTTGTTAAAGACATCTATCTTCCTCCTATATTCTATAATGATTTTAAATACTTTATCTCTTGTGATGTTAGTTTTCTATATTTTCCTAACTCTAAATTTCCTAAATTTATCTTTCCAATAGCTTCTCTTCTTAAATATACTACTGGATGTTTTACTGCATCGAACATTCTTCTAACTTGACGATTCTTACCCTCTCTAATAGCTATTATAACTTCACTTCTACCTTGAGCTCTCTTTAATATCTTTGTCTTAGCAGGTAATGTTTGCCCGTCCTCTAAGTTTATACCTTTTGCTAATTTTGAAAGATCTTTATCTCTTATTTCACCTTTTACAATTGCAAAATACTCCTTATAAACTTCTCCTTTTGGATGTATAACTTTATTAAAGATATCTCCATCATTTGTCAAAATTATTGCACCTTCAGTATCAGCATCTAATCTTCCTATTGGATACAATCTTTCTTTAGTATCTATTAAATCTGTAACTGTCTTTCTTCCTCTATCATCTTTTGAAGCACTTAAAACACCTTTCGGTTTATTCAATAAAAAATAAACTTTATTTTCTGATTTTGGTTTTTCAAATAGCTGTCCCTTTATATAAATCTTATCTTTATCCGTAACTTTTTGTCCTGGTGTTACATCATTTCCATTAACTTTTATATCACCATTTTCAACAAGCTTATCTATCTCTCTTCTTGACGCATAACCACTCTGGGCTAAGTACTTATTTATTCTCATTGGTTCCATTTAATTTCTCCTTCATATCTTCATATTGTGGTAGTTCTTCTACCGATGAAATTCCTAGGTAACCTAAAAACTTATCTGTTATTTCATATAAATTTGGTCTTCCTATAGTTTCTCTTTTCCCACAAATTCTTATAAACTTTCTTTCCTCTAAGGTTTGGACTACTCTATCTGTAGAAACACCTCTTACCGCTTCTATTTCACTCTTAGTTATAGGTTGACGATAAGCTATTATTGATAATGTTTCTAAGGCAGCATTTGATAATTTTTTAGGTTTTACATCTTGTTTAAAATAGAGATTTACTATTTCTCCACATCTTGGATTTGTTATTAAATACACAATTTCTTGATCTATTTCAATATTTATTCCCGTATTAAATCGCTCTTTTTTTAACTCTTCTAAAATTTGCAGAATTTTTTCTACAGATACTGAAAAAAATTTACTTAAATCTTTTATTTTTATTTCGTCTCCACCTAACAAAAGTATTGACTCTATCTGTTCCTTTATGCCAATTATTTCTTCTTTAATCATATTAATCCCCTATATTGAATATTTATCAAATATAAATATACTTCTTCTAAGTCTAATTCATTATATTTTTCATTATAATTGATAAAATAATCTATATTATAAAATATTTTATCACTTTCAACTATATAATTATTTTTATATAATAACAGTGATAAACTTAAATTAGCTTTACTATCTATATTATCATCTTTTTTTAATAATCTAATCAAATTTTTTGTATTTTCTAATAATTTATCTATATTTTTTATTTGATTCTCTTGTGATAAAATATCTAAATACTTTATATAGTTATTATTTTTAATAATTCCAGAAGAGTTCAATATTTCTTTTTTTACTTTTCCTCTTATATCTTCTTTCATTAATTCTATTTCATTAAATAACAACTCATTTTTTTCTAATTTTTCTATCTCTAATAAAAAATTATAAAATACCAAACTATTTTCTAACCAATCGCCCTCTTTATTTGTTATACTTTTATAAGATTCTTGAATATCCTCTTTAACTTTTATAAAATTATTTCTTAATAAGGTTTTAGCATCACTGTTCTCTTTCAAATTAGATAATTTTATATAATAATAATATGTAAACATATTTTGAATACTATCGCCTCTATCAAAGTTAAATTCTGGAATTAATCTTTCTCTATTTAATATACCATTTAAATATATGACTTTCAATTGCTCCATATACTTTGCTCTACTCATGTTCATATTTAAACTATTTTGATTACTAAAAGATATCAAATAAAGTTTTTTTATTTGGTTGATAACTGTATCTCTTAAATAGTAATATTTTTTATTAAAGTTATTCCAAAACTTCTGTTCTCTAGCCATAACTTCTGCAAAAGAAATATTTGAAAATCTTGGTTTCTTTTTACTAAATACTATTTCTAAAGAATCATCTTTTTTGTTCTCAATATCTTTTACCAAGTATATTCGCTCATTTAATCCTTTTAATAAAGTGGTTTCTAATGACTTTACTTTAAAGTTTTCAAAATCTCTTTCTGTTGCTACAAGAATATTAGATTTGTCATCTTTAGAAAAATTCAACATATCATATTTATAATATCCATCTTTATTTTCAACATTTCCTTCTAAGATTAATGGAGAAAACTTGTAAACTAACTTATACGGTTCATTCCATTTAACGCCATTCAAATTAGTATAAATAAACATATCATTCTTGTTTTCATTAGATAATACTATATATGATTCCACAATATTATTGTTTATATTGTATTTCATATAAAAAATATTCTTACCATCTATAAATTTTGTTTGTGTATAGTAATTTCTTGCTCTATATATTTTATAATCTTTTATTAATAATATTTGTAAATTTGATAGTACATCCTTACTAAACTCTCTAGCCTTTACATTTGTTAAAATATTATTTTTGCCATCATAAAAAAGAGCTATCTCACCATTTGTGATGAGATAGTTCGCTCTCAATATTGAAGATACAAATAAAATTAGTAATATTATTCTCTTCATAGTGCCTCTTTTTAATAGTCACTTTCAGGAGAAATTAAAACTCTTTTATATTTATCAAATTCTTTTAAAAGTTGTTGAATTCCATTTACAACTGCATTTAAAGGATCTTCTGCAACAGTAACCTCTAAACTTAAGCTCTCAGCTATTCTCTTATCAATTCCTCTTAATAGAGCTCCTCCTCCAGCTAAATAAATTCCTTTTCTTTTTATATCAGAAGATAATTCTGGTGGAGTTTTTTCAAGAATACCTTTTATCTCTTCTATTATTAAAACTACAGCTTCTTCTAAAGCTTCTGCAATTTCAGATGAATAAACTTTTACATTTTTAGGTAATCCACTTAATGCGTTTCTTCCGCTAATTTCAATAAAAATATCCTCTTCTAAATCTGTTACTGCTCCAACTGCAATTTTTATCTCTTCAGCCGTTTTTTCACCAATAAATAGGTTATGTTTCTGTCTAATGTAATCTATGATTAAAGAATCAAATTTATCTCCAGCTATTTTTAAAGATGACGTTTTCACTATTCCTGCTAAAGATATTACTCCAATTTCAGTAGTTCCTCCACCAATATCAACAACCATATTTCCTTCAGGTTCAAATATATTTAATCCAATTCCTATTGCTGCTGCCATAGGCTCTTCTATTAAATAAGCTTCTCTTGCTCCAGCTTCTCTTGTTACATCCATAACAGCTCTTTTTTCTACTTGAGTTACTCCAGCTGGAACACATATAATAACTCTTGGACTTGATAAACTTTTTCCTCTATTTACAATTTTATAAAACTCTCTTAACATCTTTTCAGTTATTTCATAATCTGCAATAACTCCGTTTTTAAGGGGTCTTATGGCCTCAACTGTATGAGGTGTTCTTCCTATCATTTGTTTAGCTTTATCTCCAACCTCGAAAATATCTTTTGTTTTTGTATTAATAGCTACAACTGATGGAGCATTCATTATGATTCCTTTATTTTTCACACAGATTAATGTATTTGAAGTTCCTAAATCTATTCCTAAATCATCTGAAAATATTCCTAAAACTTTTCCAAATATTTTTTTCATTACAACTCTCCTTAAATTAATTTATATTTTATTTAAACTTTCTATTGGTATTTTTAAATTGTTTAAAGTTTTTATAAAATGATTTATTGGAAACCCCATAATTGCAAAGAAATCTCCATCTATTTTATCTACAAAAATTGAACCTAATCCCTGAATTCCATAAGCTCCAGCTTTATCCATAGGCTCTCCACTCTTTATATACCATTCTATCTCTTCATTACTTATCTGCTTAAAATAAACTGTGCTCTCTACAGAATTTGTTATTTTTATATTTTTCTCTAGATTTATTAATGTATAAGCCGTTATCACTTCATGACTTTTTCCAGATAGAGATTTTAACATTTTTTCAGCATCCATTTCACTCTTAGGTTTTCCCAAAATTTCCCCATCTATTACAACAACTGTATCAGCTCCTACAACAAACTCTTTTGGATTTTCTACAGCTACTGCCATAACTTTTTTTAAAGAAATATCTTTAATTTGTTCCACAATTTCTACTTTATCACTTATTTCTTCTATATCCTTACTTTTAATTTGCAGTTGAAATCCCAACTGTGCTAATATCTCTTTCCTTCTCGGGGATTTGGATGCTAATATCATCGTCTTCATCTATCCTTTCTATATCATCTTTTTTATCATCTTCTATAACCATATTTTCTAAATTTTCTTCAACTTCTTCAGAAATATTTACCTGTAATATCAACTCATTTTCAGGATTTCCTTCTAATTCAACTTCTTCTATTTCCATTTCTAAAAGATCTTTCTCCTGATAAGCTTTTTGAATATTACATATTTCATCATAGATATCTTTTTCTAGCTTAGCTTGTTTCTCTAATCTAATTTGCTCCTCTTTTAATCTTCTTTCCTCTCTAACTCTAAAAATTTGTCCTTTAATAAAATTAATAACTGATACAATTAATTTTCTTATCATTTTTCCACAAATCACAATCATAGAAAGAAAAATTATGAAAATTAAGCTGCCTGCAAACACATTAGTTTTAACATTTGGAAATATCTTTAAAAATGTATATAATTCAATATAACCTAAGTTAATATTTAATAGACCAACTTGAATAACATACTGTTGAATTGAATCCATTGTTCCTTCCATTTGTTCTTTTAAACTATCTAATAAATAAAGATATCCTGTAGCTATTCCCAAAATAATCATAAAAAATAACCTCGTTTTCAGAACAACTCTTTTATTTGGATTTTTCATAAACATTGAAAAACCATAACCCACTAAAAATATCCATAGTAATTTTTCATATATTCCAAAATACTCTTTTATATATAGATATATATTATTTATTTGCAAAAGATTAGGATAAAAATATCCTAAAAAAAAGTAAATCAATGAAATTATATATATATATTTAAAACTAAATAACCACTTTATTTTTTTCATTCAAGCACCTTTTTATTAAACTTTTTTCATATTATTGTACCATAGAGATATATAGTTTTCAAGCAATTAAGATTTGGATAAAAAAAAAGTAGACTTCTTTGAAGTCTACTGTTATTAGTCATAAAGTGGTGCGAGAGGAGGGACTTGAACCCTCACGTCGAAACGCCAGATCCTAAGTCTG
>OGWY01000346.1_pt1 | contig 38663 bp, 32 predicted proteins | sample 1576121 | NCBI WGS metagenome assembly OGWY01 (sample SAMEA3541543, study PRJEB24748) | human gut metagenome | biome: human gut; feature: human-associated habitat; material: faeces | place: China | collected 2012 | reverse complement strand
ATGGATTTGTATACGGTATACCATGTTTTAAAATATATTTACCATTAGCACCTTCCGGTGTTCCCGGCGTACTCCTGCTTCCATCATCGTCTTATCTGCGGTTACGGTTGTTAATCTTTCATCGAAGGTATGTACCGGAAGCCCTGTTCTGCGCTCTAACTTCTCCTTAAATTCCAGGGTTGCTTCAACCCGGGGACCCATGGTGTCGTTCATATTCTTCGGATAACCGACCACGATCCGCTCTACATCATATTCCTTCGTCAGAGCTTCTATACTCGCAAGGGTCTGTCGCAGCTTGTTTTCCTGTTTTCTCCAGATCGTATCCAGTCTTTGGGCAGTCAGTCCCAAAGGGTCACTGACTGCCACGCCAACTGTCTTAGATCCATAATCAAGTCCAAGAATCCTCATGATCAACGTTCCCAGGATTTGTTCTTGATATACTCGTTTAACAGTTCCTCTACCAGTTCATCACGCTCTACTTTCATGATCAGACTTCTTGCATTATTATGACTGGTGATATAAGTAGGATCACCTGACATAATATATCCAACAATCTGATTCAGTGGATTGTATCCTTTCTCGCTCAGTGCACGATACACAATTGCAAGTACATCCTTTACCTGCAGTTCCGGCTCCTTCTCCACTCTGAAATATTGCGTATTATTGATGTTCTGCATAATTGTCACGCCCTTATACTCTTCTTTACTCTATGGTAAGAAAGTAATCCTTCAGTTTATTCTAATATAGTTTGTCCTAAAATTCAACCATAAGATAGATATCATCTGTCAATCTGCCCCGGATCGTTCCTTTCACAAACTGATTCGAAAGGTCAGCTGCCGACTTCACAGCGATCTTTACATACTCTTTTGTGTATCCGGTAAAATATGTTTCACCTTCAAATTCATAAGCCTCTTCCATCAGAACTGTCACCTGTTTTCCGACATAGTATTCCCGGAATTCTTCAGACATTTTCTTCTCTAACGCCAGAAGGATATTGCTCCGCTCTTTTTTCACCGGTTCCGGAACCTGATGTTCCATCACAGCTGCCTTTGTTCCTTCTCTCTTAGAATACTGGAAGATATGCATTTCATAAAAATGGATACGTTTTAAATATTCTTTTGTAACCGCAAATTCTTCCTCTGTCTCTCCTGGAAAACCTACGATCACATCTGTCGTGATGGCAGGATGGTCAAAATATTTTCTCAGGATCTGACATCCCTCTTCATATTCCCTTGTATCATATCTGCGGTTCATGCGCTGCAGTGTGGCATCGCATCCGCTCTGTAAGGAAAGATGGAAATGCGGACAGATCTTTGGCAGCCCTGCAAGTGCCGCCGCAAATCCATCCGTCACAATTCTTGGCTCTAAGCTTCCAAGCCTTATCCGCTCAATCCCATCGACATTATGCACTTCCCGGATCAGATGAAGCAGATTGTCACCGGTATCCACACCGTAGGAACTCAAGTGGATCCCCGTGAGGACGATCTCCCTGAATCCATGTTCCGCAAGGCGTTTCACTTCCCGGATCACATCTTCAGAATTTCTGCTCCGCACTCTTCCTCTTGCAAAAGGAATGACAACAAGTGCATCTCTTGTTGAATTTCAGTTAGAAAAGGGAGAAAGCATTCGAATTGAACCAGGTTGTATGGTTTATAAAGATGGATGTATAAATTTAGAGGGGAAAGTTAATGGTGGTTTTTTTGCAGCTATAGGGAAAGCATTTTTAGGAGGAGAAAGCTTTTTTACATCTGTAGCTACAGCTAAATCTTCGGGAAGAGTTGCAGTTGCTCCAAAAGGATTTGGGAATATAAAGGTTTTAAATGTATCTTCAGGAAATCAATGGTATATTAATGATGGAGCATTTTTAGCATGTAATACTTCAGTTGATTATACATCGACAAGACAAAAAAGACTTTTAAACTCTATTTTAGGAGGAACAGGTGGATTTTTTATTTTAAAATCTAAAGGGGAAGGTGAACTTTTAGTCAATGGATTTGGAGATTTAATTGAGATAGAGTTAGATGGTTCACAACCTTTTCAAATAGACAATGGTCATGTAGTTTGTTGGCAAGAAACACTAGATTATAGATTAGAAATAGCAAGTGGTTTATTTGGATTTAAATCAGGAGAGGGATTATTAAATACATTTAAGGGGAGAGGAAAAGTAATTATTCAGACTAGAAACATTCAATCTTTCGTGGATATTTTAGTTGATTATATACCATTTCCAAAGCAGGATAAGAACTAGATAGTTAGTAAAGATGTGAGAGATCACATCTTTTTTTATCTAATTAATTTGACAAAATATATGAAAAGTGTTAAAGTCATATTAGAAAAAACTAATATACTTTGAAGGAGATTTTATGAAAAAAGTAGATTTAACAACAGGAGACATAAAAAAAATACTACTCTCATTAGCTTTTCCAATAATGGGGTCATCATTTTTACAGATGATATATGGATTAGTAGATATGTTTTGGGTGGGTAAAATAGGTAGTAATGCTGTAGCAGCAGTTGGAACTGCAAGTTTTTTTATAAATTTAGGATATGCAATTAACTCAATGATTGTAATAGGAGCAGGAATAAAAGTTTCTCATGTAATAGGGGCGAAGGATATTGAAAGTACTAAAGAGTATATAAAAGCATCATGTACCTTAAATTTTTTAATGGCAATATTATTTATTCTTCCGATTGTAATTTTTTCTAAAAATTTAGTAAAATTTTTTAATTTAGAAAATGAAGTTGAAAAAATGGCTCAAATATATCTAATTATTGGTGGAGTTGGATTGATTTTCAAGTTTTTTAATTTCTTATATACAAGAATTTTAAATAGTTATGGTGAAAGTAAGTTACCTTTTAAAATAAGTAGTGTGGGAGTTATTTTAAATATAATTTTAGATCCTATATTTATTTTTGTGTTCGATTGGGGAGTAGCTGGTGCTGCAATAGCTACAGTTTTAGCTGAGGGAATAAATACATATTTATTTGTAAAAAAATCAAAAGATTATTTTAGACTTGAAAGCTATATATCAAAAAGTTGGAATAAAATGAAAGAGATGATGATTTTAGGAACTCCAATTGCTATTCAAAGAGTTTTATTTACAGGATTTGGAATAGCTATAGCAAAAATAATATCTCAGTGGGGACCAGATGCTATTGCAGCACAAAAGATAGGACTTCAAATTGAGTCTATAACTTTTATGACTATAGCTGGTCTACAAGGTGCTATTTCAAGTTTTATAGGTCAAAATTATGGTGCATGTCTAGACGATAGAATAAAATCTGGATATAAAACAGCTATGTATCTTTGTACAGGAATTGGAGTGATAACTACTGGAATATTTATATTTTTTCCTGGATATTTAGTTAAAATATTTGTAGAAAAACCTGAAACAGTAGAGATTTCTATAAATTATATGAGAATAATAGGATTATCTCAACTATTTATGTGTTATGAGATAGTAACAAATGGAGCTTTCAGTGGAATTGGGAAACCAAAAGTACCATCAATAATAAGTATAATATTTACATCGTTAAGAATACCAGCTGCTTTGATTTTATCAAGAGAAGAGTATTTTGGATTAAATGGAGTATGGATAAGTATAGCGTTATCGAGTGTAGTGAAAGGAATTTTATCACCATTGATTTTTAAAAAATACTTAAATGAAGGAGTTGATAAAAAATGAATACAATAGAAAAAATTATTAAAGAAAATTCTTTAGGGGCAGATATAAAAAAGGGAAGATTTGGAATTGAAAAAGAAAGTGTGAGGGTAAATGAAAACGGAGAGCTAGCTACAACACCTCATCCAGAGATTTTTGGAGAAAAAATAGAAAATCCTTATATAACAGTTGATTTTTCTGAAAGTCAAATTGAAATGATTACTCCTACAGTAAATAGTGTAGAAAAAGCTTATGATTTTTTAAGAAATATTCATGAGATAGTTGCAACAAATTTAAAAGATGAATATTTATGGTCTCAAAGTGTACCTCCAATATTACCATCTGAGGAGTTAATTCCACTTGGAAAGTTTCCTCAAAATAAAGAGTTAGAGAGATATAGAGAAAAGTTAGCATTAAAATATGGTAGAAAAAAACAACTTTTATCAGGAATACATTTTAATTTTTCTTTTGACGATGAATTTTTAAAGGAGCTATATGAGTTATCTAAGGAGAAAATATCATTTAAAGAGTTTAAAAATAATATTTATTTAAAAATATCTAGAAATTATTTTAAATATGGTTGGATGATTATATATCTATTAGGTGCAAGCCCTGTTATTCATGAGACATACCTTCAAAAATGTATAGACAAAATGAAAAAATTTACTGATGATACATACTATTTTGAAAATTTAGTTTCTTTTAGAAATGGTAGCTGTGGTTATAGAAATGAAAAAGATTTTTTTGTAAATTATGAAAATGTAGATAAATATGTTGAAAGCTTGGAGAAGTTAATAGAAAAAGAGAGTATTTCAAGTGCAAAAGAGTACTATAGTCCAATTAGATTAAAAACAAAAAACCCTAAAGAGATATTAAAAGAGTTAAAAAACAGTGGAATTGAGTATTTAGAGTTTAGATCAATAGATTTAAATCCATTTTCAGAGATAGGAATAGAGAAAGTAGATTTAGAATTTTTACATCTATTTATATTATTTTTATTCTTAAAAGATGATGAGCCTTTTGAGGAGAAAGATTATTTTAGATATTTAAAAAATCAAGAGATACTTGCAAATAGAGGAAATTCAGATGAATTTAGATTAATTTGCTGTGAGGATAAAAGTGTTTCACCTAAAGAATACTCTATGGTTATTTTAGAAGAGATAGAAAGACATTTAAAAAATATAGGAGTATTTACAAGTAAAGATGAGAGTACTTTACAATACCAAAAGAATAAAGTTTTATCTAATACTTTATATTCAGATTTAGTTTTAAAAGGAGTAAGAACAAAAGGATTTGTAAAATTTCATATAGATAAAGCTAAAAAGTTTTTACTTGAGATGAAAAAAACTCCATATACTCTTAAAGGATTTGAAGATTTGGAATTATCTACTCAGATACTATTAAAAGCAGCTATAAAAAATGGAGTTAAATTTGAAATTTTAGATAGAGATGAAAATTTTGTATATTTAGAAAAAAATGGGAAAGTAGAATATGTGAAACAAGCTACTAAGACATCTTTAGATTCATATGTGACTATGCTTATTATGGAGAACAAAGTTGTAACTAAAAAAGTTTTGGAAAAAGAGAATATTATAGTTCCTCAAGGAAAAGATTATTTTAATATTGAAGAAGCTAAAAGTGACTATAGAAAATATGGAGCTGGAACAGTTATAAAACCTAAATCTACAAATTTTGGACTTGGTATTACAATATTTAAAGAGGAGTTTTCAAAAGAGGATTATGAAAAAGCATTGGAAATAGCTTTTAAAGAGGATAATGCAATTCTTATAGAGAAATTTGTAAAAGGAAAAGAGTATAGAATTTTTGTTATAGGAGATGAAGTAGTTGGTATTTTACACAGAGTTCCTGCCAATGTAAGAGGAGATGGAGAGAGAAGCATAAAAGAGCTTGTAGAAGAAAAAAATTTAGATCCGTTGAGAGGTATTGGGTATAAAACTCCTTTAGAGAAGATAAAATTAGAGGATCCAGAAAAACTATTTTTAAAAGGACAGGGATTAACGATGGAATATATTCCTAAAAAGGATGAAGTTGTATACCTAAGAGAAAATTCAAATATAAGTACAGGTGGGGATAGCTTAGACTACACAGATGATATTTTAGATACGTATAAAGAGATTGCTATAAAAGCTTCTAAAGCCGTGGGGGCTAGAATATGTGGTGTAGATATGATGATAGAGGATATAAAAAATCCAAATCCAAAGGATAATTACGCTATAATAGAGTTAAATTTTAATCCAGCAATACATATCCACTGCTATCCATATAAGGGTAAAAATAGAAATTTAGGAGAAAAGATATTAAAAGCTTTAGGTTATATAAAGTAAAAAAAGAGGTTATATAACCTCTTTTTCTTTGTTTAATATGCTTTCCATAATAACTGCACACGAAGCATCTCCTAAGATATTAGTAGAAGTTCTCATCATATCCATTATTCTATCAATTCCAAATACCAGTGGAAGAGCTATAACAGGAACCCCAGCAGCAGCTAAAACAGCAACAACAAGTAGTGATGGACCAGGAACCCCAGCAGTTCCAACAGCCCCAAGAACAGATGTAAGAACTATTGCTACATATTCACTTGGGCCAAGATCTACTCCAAACATCTGAGCAAAGAACATTGTTACAAGTCCATAAAGCATAGCATTTCCATTCATATTAACAGTAGCTCCCAAAGGTAATATAAATGAAGCAGTTGAGTTTTTTACTCCAAGTTTTTTACAACACTCAGTATTAACTGGCAGTGTAGCCATAGATGAAGCAGTTGAAAATGCTAAAATCTGTGCAGGAGCAGTTTTCTTAATAAATTTAATTGGTGATATTCCAGTAAACAGTTTAACAAATCCTGGTAACATAATAAAATGTATTAAACCAAGAGCTAAAGAGAATACTAAAAATAATTTTGTAACTAATAAAAGTATATTGATACCAAAAAGCGCAATAGAGTTAGCCATCAGTGCAAAAACACCAAGTGGAGCTAAAAGAAGAATCTTTTCAATCATTTTTATTAAAGTTTCATTAACTGTTTCTAAAAGATCTATAATTGGTTTTTGTTTTTCATCAGATACTTTAGATAAACATAGTCCAAAGAATAGTGAAAAGAAAATAATTTGTAAAATATTTCCTTCGATTAATGATTTAAAAGGATTATCAGGTATTATATTGATAATAGTTCCCCAAAAATCTAATCCAGAGTTTGCGCCTGCATAGGCACCCTCTTTTGCTAATAGTGATGCAGGAACTATAACTCCAACTCCAGGATTGAATATATATCCAGCTCCAATTCCAATAACAACAGCGATACACGATGTAAATAGATAGTATCCTAAAGTTAAAAGTCCAACTTTTCCAGCAGATTTTGTTTTACCTAAAGATATAGCTCCAAGAATGATGTTAAAAAATACTAGTGGAACTATAAGCATTGTAATTAATTTTAAAAATATATCTCCTAATGGTGCAAATATAGCTGCCTTATCCTGTAAAAGAATTCCGGCAATTATACCTAAAAACATAGAAATAATTATAGTTGTACTGTTACTAAGTTTCTTCATAAAATTTTTTCTCCTATTTATAAAATTATATTGTTAATTTTATCACATTATAAATAAAAAGTAAAATTTTAATTTTAAAAATATTGAAAAAAGTTTTTCAAAAAAATAAGGAAGATATTAAAAGCAGTTAGTTTTAACTAACTGCTTTTAATTTAGAATTATAAAATTATATTAATGAAAGATAAAATTCCAATAATCCAAAGAGTTTTAGAAATTTTATCATATTCTTTACAAGCTACATTAATGATAATGTAAGAAATAAATCCAAAACTTAAACCAATGGCAATACTGTGAGTCATAGGCATAAGAATAATTGTCATAAAAGCTGGAATAGCCTCTTTCATATCCTTAAAGTTTAAATATGAAACTTTTCTAAACATAAAAATTCCAACAATAACTAAAGATGGAGCAACAGCAAATACAGGAACACTTTCAACTAAAGGTGAAACAAAAAGTGAAAGTAAAAATAATAAACCTGTAACAATTGAAGCTAAACCTGTTCTAGCTCCAGCTGTAATACCAGCAACAGACTCACCATAAGTAGTAACTGTACTTGTTCCAAGTAAAGAACCAATCATAGTTGAGATAACATCAGCATAAAGCATCCTTCCAAGGCCTTTTTTTCTTTCCTCTTCATTTCTAAAAGGAATCTCTTTATAGCAAGATAAAAGAACACTTAAAGAGTCAAAAAGATCTATGAACATAAATGAGAATATAGCTCCAAGAAGAGATGGTCTTAAAACATTGATAATATTAAGTTTCATTGCAACAGGAGCTATGCTAGGTGGAGATGATAAAATCATACTAGGAAGAGAAACCTCCCCAAAGATTACTCCTAACAATGAAACAATAGCTATACTAATAAGCATTCCACCTCTAACTTTTTTTAAATCAAATATAAACATTAAAAATAATCCCAAAATAGATAATGCAACAGGTGTTGTAATCTTTCCGAAGGCTACAAGAGTACTAGCATTAGGAATAGCTACACCCATACTTTTTAAACCGATTAAAGATAAGAAAAGTCCAATTCCAACAGTAGAAGCTATACCCAAGCTTTTAGGAATAGCACTAATTATTTTTTCTCTTATTCCTCCAAAAGCTAAAACTAAATAGAAAACTCCAGATAGAAAAACAATTCCAAGAGAGTCTTGCCAACTTAAACCATTTCCCATAACAAGAGTAAAGGTAAAAAAGGCATTTAATCCCATACCTGGTGCAAGAGCGATAGGAACATTCCCTAAAACTCCCCCTAAAATAGATCCAATAGCTGTAGCTAAACATGTAACAGTAACAAGTGCACCTTTATCCATACCAGTTAATGCAAGAATAGTTGGATTAACAAAAATAACATAAGAGATTGTTAAAAATGTTGTAAATCCACCTAAAATCTCTCTTTTTAAGCTACTATCTCTTTCACTTATTTGAAAATAACTATCTATTTTATCATAAGCTCTAGTTTTAACATTTTGATTTAATACTTTTTCCATTGTTTTGAATTCCTCCGATTTTTTTAGTAGTAGGCAATTTACGGCTGCCTGTAGAAACATTTGATCCCTATTATCAATTTTATACTAAACAATCTATTTCCAGAAAGTTCTATGTATCTTAACTATCTCCTCTTGTAAATCAACATCATTAATTGGACCGATAACTTCGATATTTTTTTGTCCTTTAGCTAAAACTTCTCTACATGGAACGTCAAAGGTAGGATTTTTCTCATGGCTACCAGTAAGCTCAAGAAGTTGTTTTTCTGTTATTCCAAATACGACTCTTCCAACATTTCCCCAATAGATAGCTCCAGTACACATACAACAAGGTTCAGCAGTTGTGTAAAGAGTACAATCCCATAAAAACTCCTTAGAATAAAGTTTAGTAGCTTTTCTCATAACTGTTGTTTCAGCATGACCTGTACAATCTTTTTCAGTAATTTCGATATTACCAGATTCTATGATAATATCTCCTTTAGAATCTACTAGAAGTGCTCCAAATGGATTATTTCCACTAGCAACTGCTTCATCTGCAATTTCAATACATCTTCGTAAGTAAAGTTTGTGATCCATAATAAAATTCCTCCTGATAAAAAATAATAAATAAAAAAAGGTAATCCTAGGATTACCTTTGCTAACGATACACTTCACCCTAGCAAGATGAGCTGTTATAAAACAACCTAATGAGTCTCTTGTGGGCGCCATGTTGCACTAAAGTACAACTTTATTCAATTTACACAGTAATAATATCCGAAAATTTTACATTTGTCAATTAAAATCTTGACTTAGTTTAAAATACAAGTATACTATTTGTAGAAAAAGTTTTGGAGGGTAAAGTGAAAAAAATATTTTTATTAAGTATGTTAACATTTGTATCATCACTTTCTATGGGTGAAACAAAAGTACCTAATTGGACAGTTCAACCTAAAGAGGGAGTTGTAAAAGGGGATTATTACAAAATTGAAGAGAGATTTCGTCAAGGACATTTAGGCACTTTAGAAGTGGTAAAAAATAATGGTAAGTTAGTCCGTATAGAGTTTAATGAATTAACAAGACCTAACTATTATAATCGTTTTTATCAAAATGTATCAAAAAGATTATCACCATACAATTTTTCAATGGCAGAAAAAAGTGGAGTAGCTTGGATAGAGGGAGTTTTAGTTGCTGAAAATCAAATGATAAAAGAGCAAAGATTAACTGGAACTTTTGATATGGTAGCAGGGGCATCAAATAGTATTCAGCAATCTATGCTTCCACTAGCGGAAAAATTAAATACTCAAATGGATAAAAAATCTGACTCTAAATATTATAGCGTTTCTGAAAACTTTGGGAATGGTTTAACTGGAGTTTTAAAAGTTATTATTGAAAAAGGTAAGATAGTAGAATGCAGATATGATGAAATTTTTGCAGATAGTAAAGATGAGATAAAAGATAAAAAGTTAAAAGAGTTTTATAGACAATCGAAATACTGGAGTATTATGTATGATGAACCTTCACGTATTGGATTTAACGTTCAGATGGATGCTTTAAATGATAAAGTGGTAAAAACACAAAATCTTTTAGATTTAACAGATTTACCAGCTACAGAAAAATCAGGAAACTATAAGCAAAGTGGATTTACAAGAAGAAATACTGCTTGGGATAATTATTTAAAACTAGCAGAAAAAATGAAAAATGAATTAGAAAAAGATAAAGTATTAAAGTAAAAAGTGTGAGATTTATTCTCACACTTTTTTTATTAAAAACAAGGAAAGAGAAGTAACTTTTTCTATATCTGTTTAAATAAACAGTTAGGAGGTTTTATTTATGAAAGAAAAGAAAAAAGAACTTTATAATAGGGATTTAAGTTGGTTAGAGTTTAATAGTAGAGTAGTATATGAATCAAAAACTGGAAGAAATCCACTTTTAGAAAGGGCTATGTTTTTAGCAATAGCATCAACAAATTTAGATGAATTTTTCATGGTTAGAATACCTAAAAAAAGAGAAAAAAAAGAGAGAGAAAAAATTTATAATTCCATAAAAAAAATAGTGGATAATATCTACAACGAGTATAATCTATATTTAAAAGATTTGAAAAAAGAGATAGATATTGAAATAAAAGAGTATTTAAATTTAAGTAGAAAAGAGAAAGAGTTAGCAGATAATTATTTTAATAGATTGATTCAACCGATATTAGAAATAATTGAGATTGATTCGTTTCATCCAATACCAAGAATAGCTTCTGGAAATTTAGTTTTATTAGGAATGATTGAAAAGAAAAAAACAAAAGAAAAAAAAGTTATTATGATTGAGTTAAGAGGAGAGTTTGAAAGAATCATAAAGCTTGAAGAGGATAAAAATCATTTTATTTTAATAGAGGAATTAATAAAAGGGAATTTGAGTGTTCAACTAGAGGATTTTGAAATAAAAGAGATTGGAATTTTTAGATTAACAAGAGATGAAGGAATTGAGATTTTAGAGGATTCAAAAGTAAATGCAGATATTATAAAAGAAGTTGAAGATCAATTAGAGGAGAGGGAGTGGGGCGAAGTTATTAGGGTTGAATATGATAGAAAATTATCTAAAGAAATGAAGGATTTTATAACAAAAAACTTTAGTCTTTCAACGACAGAGATATATGAAATATCAGGACCTATAAACTTAGATTTTTTATGGACAATAGAAGGATTAAAGGGATATGAAAAATATAAGTATGAGCCACTAAATGAAAAATTTTTAAAAAAGATGAAGGGAGAAAATATATTTGAAACTTTAAAGAAAAAAGATAAATTGTTACTACACCCTTATGAGTCTTTTGAAGCAGTTACAGAGCTAATTGATACAGCTGCAGATGATCCAGATGTACTTGGTATAAAACAAACGTTATATAGAGTAAAACATCATGATTCACCAATAATTGATGCACTAGAAAAAGCTTGTAAAAAAGGGAAACAAGTTACGGTATTAGTTGAAGCTAAAGCTAGATTTGATGAGGGGGATAATATAGAGTGGGCTAAAAAATTAGAAAGAGTAGGATGTCATGTAATTTATGGAATAAAAGATTTAAAAGTTCATGGAAAAACTCTTTTAATTTTAAGAAAAGAAAATGAAAAAATAAGAAGATATGTTCAGTTAGGAACTGGAAACTACTATAAAGCACCTTATGTTGATATCTCTTTATTTACAGCTGATGAAGGAATTGGTGAAGATATTTCCAATCTATTTTCTAATTTAATAAGTCCGCAAGAAAGAAAAAATTGGAAAGAGATTGGAGTGGGACCACAAGAGTTAGAAGACCGATTTAAAAAACTTGTAGATAGAGAGATAAGTAACGCTTTAAAAGGAAAAAAAGCAAGAATTATTGCTAAAATGAATGGATTAACAGATGAAAGTATGATAGATAAACTTTATGATGCTTCAAATGCAGGAATAAAAATAGTTTTAATTGTTAGAGGAGCATGCTGTTTATTACCTGGAGTTAAAAATATGAGTGAAAATATAGAGGTTTACAGTATAGTTGGAAGATTTTTAGAGCACAATAGAGTTTATATTTTTGAAAATAATGGAGAGAAAGAATACTTTTTATCAAGTGCAGATTGGATGACTAGAAATTTAGAGCGAAGAGTGGAGCTTATGTTTCCTGTAAAAAATAGTAAAAATAGACAACAACTAGATTTATATTTTGAAAATATACTGAAGGATAATATGAAAAGATGGAAAGAAAACGAAGATGGAACATACTCTGTAATAAAACCTAATAAAGATGAAAAAGAGTTCTCATATCAAAATTATTATTTAGATAATAAATTTTAGAAAAGGAGGATAAATTTATGGATAAAATCTCAAATGAAGATTTATTAAAAAAATTAGAAACAGATGAGAAAAAAGGACTAAATACTTTAGAAGCACAAAAAAGATTATTAAGAGATGGAAAAAATGCATTAGAAGAAAAAAAAGTAACTCTTTTACAAAAATTAATGCCATATTTTTGGGGTCCGATTCCTTGGATGATAGAAGCTGCAATTGTGCTTTCATTAGTAATAATGGATATAAAGGATTTTATAATTATATTATTATTACTATTATTAAATGCCTTTATTGGATGGAGACAAGATAAAAGTGCACAAGATGCATTAGCAGCATTGAAAAATGACTTGGCACTAAAAGCTAATGTATTGAGAGACTCTAAATGGCAGGATATTCCAGCTTCAGACTTAGTTGTGGGTGATATTGTTGCAGTAGCTTTAGGAAACGTTGTACCAGCCGATGCTCAAATATTAAGTGGAGATTATTTAACAGTTGATCAATCAGCACTAACAGGTGAGAGCTTACCAGTTACAAAAAACATTCAAGATGTAGTGTATTCAGGATCTATAGCTAAAGAGGGAAGTGTAATAGTTGTTGTAACAGCAACGGGAGTAAATACGTATTTTGGTAAAACAGCAAAATTAGTATCTGAGGCAGGAGCTAAGAGTCAACTAACAGGAGAAATAACATCTGTAGGTAATTTTTTAATAATTGGAGCTATAATTCTTTCAATAATTTTAGTGACATTCCAATTGATTTTAATAAGACCTTTAGATCAGGTAACTATTTTAAGAATAGTAAAAACAGTATTAGTTTTAATGGTTGCAACTATTCCAGTAGCAATGCCAGCAGTTATATCTGTAACAATAGCTCTAGGAGCTTTACAACTATCAAAGATGAAAGCTATAATTTCTAAGTTAAATTCTATAGAAGCCTTAGCAAGTGTAAATGTACTTTGTAGTGATAAAACAGGAACATTAACTCAAAATAAATTAAGTGTAGCTGGAATTTTTCCATTTGATGGAATAACAAGTGAACTTATGACAACATATGGAGTTTTAGCTTCTGATCCTAAAGGAGAAGATGTTATAGATTTAGCTATTAAAAACTTTTTAAAATCTAATGACTCCTTATCTAGTTATAAGATAAATAAATTTATACCATTTAATCCCGTTATAAAGAGAGTAGAGGCAGTAGTAGAAAAGGATGGAAAAACATTTCATATAGTAAAAGGAGCTCCACAAGTTATAGTTGAGATGTGTAAATTAGCTGGAGATAATTTAAAAAATGTCCAAGATAAAATAGATGAATTAGCATCTCATGGATTTAAATCTTTAGGACTTGCAAGCGGCGATGGAGAAACATGGAATTATATGGGAACATTCTCTTTAGCAGATCCTTTAAGAATTGATAGTAAATCAACTGTTCAAGCTCTAAAAGCTGAAGGAATAGATGTAAAAATGATAACAGGAGATAGTCAAAATATTGCAAAGGAAGTTGCTAATCAGTTAGAAATAGGAGACAATATTCTGTTGGCAACAGATGTTTTTGGAACAGATGATAAAAATATGATAATAACATCAAAGATGCAAAAGCAAGTGGAAGAAGCTAGTGGATTTGCAGAGGTATTTCCACAACATAAATATGAAATTGTAAAAGTTTTGCAATCTAAAGGCCATATTTGTGCAATGACAGGTGATGGTGTTAATGATTCACCAGCACTTAAACAAGCTGATTGTGGAATTGCTGTTTCAGGAGCGACAGATGCAGCTAGAGCTGCAGCAGCATTAATTTTAACTAATCCAGGATTAAGTGTAATAGAGAATGCAGTAAACGAAGCTAAGAAAATATTTTCAAGAATGATGAGTTACATATATTATCGTATAGCAATGACAATTAATATTATGATATTTTCTGTTATTGTAACATTAATTGGAAAGTATCTAATTCATAGAGTTACTCCGATAGATGGAAATTCTTTTTTCCCATTAACAGCAATAATGCTTGTATCTTTAGCTTTATTAGATGATATCCCAATAATGACAATAGCTTACGATAATGCAGAGATAAGTTCAGGTCCATCTATTTGGAATAAAAAGAGAGTTTTCACAGTTAGTTTTGTTTTAGGAATTATATCTGTTGTTCAAAGTATTGTTCTTGTTGTATGGGCTGACAAAGGATGGAGTCAGATAACAAGTTTTAGTCAATTACAAACATTGGTATTTTTACAATTAGTTGTTGGAGGACATCTGTTACTATTTATAACAAGACGTTCAGGATGTTTTTTTACAAGACCATTCCCTCAATGGAAATTATTTTCAGCAATAGTTTTAACTCAAATTTTTGTTGTATTTATGACATATTTTGGTTGGCTAGTTGAATCAATAACTATAAGAGATATTTTATATGTTTGGGGCTATAATATTCTATGGATGTTCCCATTATCTTTTATTTCAATAGTTTTAAAAAGAATAAAGTAAAAAAAGTAGCTCACTTTTATTGTGAGCTACTTTTTTATTTTAATAACTATTTTTCAACATAAGTTCCTAAATAGTTTAGTATTTTCTTTTTAATTCTTTGAATAGTGTTATCTATTTTCTTTGGAGTTTCATCTAATGTTTCAGCAATTTCAATATATGTATACTCCTTACATAAATAATAGAACACTTTTTTTTCTAAATCACTTAAATTTTCAACTAAGAAAGTTTCTAAAAGTTGAACTAATTCTTTTCCTAAAACAATCTCTTCAGGATTATAGAAGTTTATAGATGGAGCGTTGTATTTAGTAACTTCTTCAAATCCAACATACTCTTCTCCCATAACAGCAGAGTTTAAATTTTGATATTTAGCAGAACTATGTGTTTTTACAGCTGTTATAATCTGTCTTCTAATACATAGGTTTGCAAAAGTGTTAAAACATGCATTTTTTGTTTCGTCATAAGATTTAATCGCTTTCATAAGGCCGATATAACCTTCTTGTAGTAAATCATCTGATTCTGCACCTTTTAAGAAAAATTTACGATTGTTTCTTAAGATTGAACTTTGGTATTCGTGGAAAATCTTTTCAGTAGCTTCCTCGTCTCCTTGTTGTGCTAGTTTAATGTCTCTAATTTCTATCATGGCTTTCGTCCCCCGACTTTCTTTGATATGTTTCTTACTCTGTAATGATATCAAAAAAGTAAAAGAAAATAAATATTCCAAATTTTTATTTTTTAATTTATTTTTTGATATATAAACATATTTTTTGAAAATAGGAAGAGTAGTGTTTATAAGGCGAACTGAATAACCACTATTTTTGTGTATTAATTTTTTTTGTTATAAAGAATAAAAAAATAAAAAAAAGGAAAGATAGAGTAAAAATTGTATAATAAATAATTTTAATTTCTATAGACAATTTATAGACATTATATAGAAAGAGACACGACAATAGCTTGTAGAATGAGGCTTGGAAAAAAAAAGTAGACAATTATTTTTTTAAAAATATAATAGGAGAGTAAAAACTAATAGAAACTGGAGGGTGCAAAATAATGAGAAATAATTTAGAGAAAGCTTTTAGTTTTATAGACAATAAAAGTCATGAGATGAGATTACTGTGGGAAAATATTTGTAAAATGGAATCATACTCTTATGACTTTGAAGAGATTGATAAAGTTCAGTCATATTTAGAAAAAGAGTTTTCAAAAGTAGGAATGGAGACGAAAATATATGAATTTGAAGGGAGTGGAAATAGTTTAGTAGCTTCTTATAAAGGGGGAAATATTCTTCCTGGTGTAGCTTTTATGGGACATGTTGATACTGTTCATAGAAAAGGAAGATTTGGAGAAAATCCGATTAGGATAGAAGATGGAATTATTTATGGACCAGGAGTTTTAGATTGTAAAGGTGGTGTTGTAGTTGGATTTCTAGCTGCTCAAGCATTAAAACATGTTGGGATAGATAGAGAGATAAAACTTATTTATTCAGGAGATGAGGAGATACAACATTCTACATCTTTAGGAAAAGGAGCAGATGTATTTTTAAATGAAGTAAAAGGATTTGCAGCAGCTTTTGATTGTGAAACTGGATTTGTAGATGGAAGAATAGCTGTAGGACGTAAAGGTGGAGCAGTTTATAAAATAAAAATAATAGGAAAAGGTGCTCATGCAGGAAATGAACCTCAAAATGGAATAAGTGCTATAAAAGAAGCCGCTTATAAAACTATTAATTTAGAAAAATTAACAAACTATGATGGAATAACTTATAATATTGGAGTTATAAAAGGTGGAACAGTAGCAAATAGTATTCCAGCAGATTGTGAAATTCAAATAGATGTAAGATTTAGAACAAATAGTGATGTAGAGATAGCTCAAAAAGTTTTAGAAGAGATTACAAGTACATCATATGTGAAAGGAACTACAGCAACTTTAGAAACTGTTTCTTTGATGCATCCAATGGAAAAGAATGATGGAAATATGAGACTATTTGAATTAGTAAAACAAGCATCTTTAGAATTAGGTTTTGTAGAACCAAAAGAATGTGTATTAGGTGGAGCATCTGATGCTGCGTATAGTGTTATGGCAGGAGTTCCAACTGTTTGTGCAATAGGAGTTAGAGGTTATGCTAATCATACTTTAGAAGAAAGAGCATTAGTAAGTTCTTTAGAAGAGAGAGCAAAATTACTAGTTACGACAGTTTTAAACATGCCAAAAGATTTTAAATAAAAATAAAAAAATATAAAGAAAGGAAATAAAAAATGAGTAATAATAATAATACTAAAAAAAATATAATAGCATGGTTATCACTAGTTATGTTGATAATGATATTTTCAGGAGCATTTCAAAAAGCTGAAGGACCTTTAAGAGCACTAGATTTTAATACGTTAGCAGGAAGTTTTGGAAAAGTATCTGGTAAACTAGACTTTAGGGGAGCTGGTGGAACAGGAGCTAAAGAGGGATTTTTATTTGCTTTAACACTTATACCAACAACGATGTTAGCTTTAGGACTTATTGAGGTAGCACAAGAGTTAGGTGGTTTAAGAGTAGCTTCAAAAATTTTTACTCCCCTTTTAAAACCTTTAATGGGATTACCAGGTGTAGTTGGATTAACATTTGTAAGCACATTTACATCTTCAGATGTAGGAGCTGTAATGACAAAAGAACATTTTGAAAATGATGAAATAACAGATGATCAGAGAGCAATTTTTGTTGCTTATCAATATGCAGGATCAGGAGTAATAAACAATACTTTAACTGGAGGGGCACCACTTATAGCAGTTTCAATTGTTCCAGTTGGATTAATTATTCTTATTCAAATTGTAGTAAAAATTATAGGAGCAAATATAGTAAGACTTTACTGTAAAAGATTAAATCAAAAAGAAGCGAAAAAAGATAAAGCATTTGCTTAGGAGGAAATTTAGTGAGTACATCAAATACAAAACAGGTTAGTGTAGTAGAAACATTTATGAAAGGAGCTAAAAAAGGTCTTTATATAGGATTAGAATTAATTGCTCCAGCAATGGTTATGGCATATGCTTTAATAGCAATTTTAACAGTAACAGGGATGATGCCAATAATAGGAAAATATCTATCTCCTGTAATGGCAATCTTTGGATTACCAGGAGAAGCAACAGTAGCTCTAATAGCAGCCTTTTTTGCTAAGGCAGCAGGAGCAGCAAGTGCATTGCTTCTTTATGAACAAGGACTTATAAATCAAGAACAAGCAACTATACTATTTCCAACTGTTATAATAATGGGAACTTTAGTAGGACATTTTGCTAGAATAGTTTTAGTTTCAGATGTGGCAAAAAAATATCACAAGTTACTATTGATGATTCCTCTTATCGATGCAGTTATAGTGATGCTTTTAATGAGAGTGATATTAAAATTTTATTAATTTAATTGATCTCTGGTAAAGAGAGGGATAATATGATTGAAAAGGATTTTGAGAGCGTTGTTGAACTTAGAAAAAAAAGAAAAATGACGCAAAGAGATTTAGCTAGAGTAACTGGATTAAACATAAGAACTATAAGTCGTTTTGAAAATGGGGAAACAATATCGGCTACTTCAGAAAAAAAGATATATATAGCATTAGGTTATGATTTTTTACAAGATACAGATCTTTATTTAGAAAAAGTGAAAAGATCTTTTGATAAACAAGCAAGTGGTTATAACGAATACACTCTTTTAACAGATAATACATATTTAAGTAGAATATTAAATATAGGATATCCATTTAAAGATAAAAGAGTTTTAGATTTAGGGTGTGGAACAGGTTTGTTATCTTTAAGTCTTGCAGATAAAGCAAAGGAGATAGTTGCTCTAGATATAAGCAACGGTATGATTAACAGTTTAAAAGCTAAAATAAAAAAAAGAGAGATAAAAAATATAAATGCTATAAAGGGGGATATCCACAATACAGAATTTCCAGATAACTTTTTCGACACAATAGTATGCGTTCTTTCCTTTCATCATTTTCATGATATAAGTAGAGTTATGCAAATATTAAAAAGAATATTAAAACCTTTTGGGGAGATTATAGTAGTTGATATATATAGTTCATCAAATGAGGGAGATCAGATTTTACAAAATACTTGTGAAAAAATCAGAGATTTTTCTCATAATAAATTTTTTACATTAAAGGAGTTAAAAGAACTTTTAAAAGAATTTGATTTTGGTGGATTTGAAGTGGAGAAATTTGAGGTTAAAAGAAATTATAAAGACTGGATAAAAATGGCAAATTTTGAAGATAGTGACAAGATATTATTTAATTTATTAAAAGGGTTAGCTTTAAATGGGATTTCAATGGGGAGTGATTTAAGACTAGAAGAGAATACTGTAAAGTTCACTCAAAATATGGTGACAATTAAGGCTATAAATTTTAAAAACTTCTAAAATAGAAAAAGAGGTAATAAATGAAAGAGATGTTATTAATGTTAGCAATTATAATATGTATATTTGCTATTGGGGATGTATTAAGTGTTTTTACAAAAGCTAAGTTATCATCAATATTTGTAGCTTTACTTATTTTTTTAATACTATTTATGTTGAAAATAATACCAGTTGATATTGTTGAAATATCTGGTTTAACAAAAGTTGGTCGTTGGGCTAGTCCTATTTTGGTTTTTGGAATGGGAACAATGGTAAATTTCAAACAATTGAAATCAGAGTGGAGAACAGTTTTAGTTTCAATGATTTCAATGTTTGGAGCTATTGGGTTTATGATGTTAGCAATACCGATAATTGGTAAAAATTCAACTTTAGTAGCAGTTCCTATAATAAATGGAGGAATTGTTGCTACAAATATAATGGTTAGCGGAGCGTTAGAAAAAGGATTTCCAATGGCAGCTGCATTTGGTACATTGATATACGCTTTACAAAAATTTGTAGGTACACCAATAGCTTCTTACTATGGATTAAAAGAAGCGAAAAATATAGTGAAAAAACATAGAGAAAACTTTAGTCTACAAAATGAGATTAAAGATGAAATAGATGACGAAAGAAAAAAGATAAGATTTTCAGAAAAAAATAAAGCATATTTTACCCCTTTTGTTTGCTTTGGAATAACAACTTTAGGAGCCTACATTGGGTTTTTATTACAAGATTTAACTAGTATAAATAATACAATATGGTGTCTAATTATAGGTGCTACACTTTCTCACTATGGGGTTGTTCCAGAGAAAATTTTAGATCACGGAAAGGCTTCAGGATTTATAACTATAGCTGTTTTTGCTGGAATAATTCCCTCTTTGGCAAAAATAACAACAACAGATTTACTTTCTTTAGGATGGCATTTAATAGTTGTATTTGGAGCTTTGGTTATAGGAAGTTTTATAACTATGTATATTTTGCCAACTTGGAAAATAATTGGATCTAAAAATATATCTATGGGAATTGCTATGGCTCAGCTTTTGGGATTTCCAGCAACCTTACTTGTAGCTCAAGAGATATCTTTAGCAGTAGCTGAAACAGATTTAGAATATAAAGCTATTATGGAAAAAATAGGACCAGCATATGTAGTCTCAGGATTAGTTTCTGTAACAACGCTGTCTGTGGTAGTAGCGGGGTATTGTTTAGAATTTTTATAATATATAGAGAAGCGGTTAAACTTTTGAAGTTTAGCCGTTTTTATATTTAAAAATTATGTTATAATATACTATACAAATTAAATATAATAAAAGGTGAGAGATGGAAAAATACTTAGTAGAAAGTTTAAAAACGAGCTCTATTAATCTTGGAATAGAGTCAAAAAGTGAATATCAACATAAACTTTTATCAAATAAAGAGAAAAAGATAGTTACAGATATAAGAAAAGACCTTGAAAATTGTGATGAATTTATAATTTCAGTAGCTTTTATAACAGAGGGAGGGATCTCCTTAATATTAGAGCAGCTAAAGGAGTTAGAGAAAAGAGGAGTTAAAGGAAAAGTTTTAACAGGTGATTATCTAAACTTTACCCAACCAAAAGCTTTAAAAAAACTGCTTTCATATAATAATATAGAAGTAAAACTTTTAAGCAATGAAAAGTTTCATGCTAAAGGATACTTTTTTAGAAAAAATGATATTTGGACACTGATTGTAGGAAGTAGTAACTTAACTCAAACAGCTTTAACTGTAAATTTTGAATGGAATTTAAAAGTAAGTTCTTTAGAAAAGGGAAAAATTGCTAACGAGATATTAGATGAGTTTAATAGAACCTTTAATACTCTACCTAAATTAACTTTAGATATGGTTAAAGAGTATGAAGAGATATACGACTTAAATAGAAAAATGGTAAAACTTCAAAAAGAAAGAGCTATAAAAAATATAGAGATTAAACCCAATTTAATGCAAGTTGAAGCACTAAAAGCTTTTAAACTTTTAAGAGAAAACAAAAACAAAGGATTACTAATAAGTGCCACGGGAACAGGAAAAACATATTTAAGTGCTTTTGATGTAAAAGCAGCAAATCCTAAAAAAGTTCTATTTTTAGCACATAGAAAAACAATACTTGAAAAATCTAAAAAAAGCTTTGAACTTATAATGAAAGATAAAAATATGTGTATATATGGTGAGGATATATTAATAGATAAAGATATAGTTTTCGCAATGGTTCAAACATTGAGTAAAGATAAACATTTAGAGTTATTTTCAAAAGAAGAGTTTGATTACATAGTTGTAGATGAAGTGCATCATAGTGGAGCTAAGAGTTACCAGAAAATCTTAAACTATTTTAAACCTAAATTTTTATTAGGTATGACTGCTACTCCAGAAAGAAGTGATGATTTTGATATATACACTTTGTTTGATCATAATATAGCTTATGAGATTAGACTTCATGATGCATTAAAAGAGGAGCTTTTATCTCCATTTCATTATTTTGGAATTTCGGATATATCTATAGATGGTAAAGAGATTGATGAAAAAACATCAGTGAAAAACTTAGTGATAGATGAAAGAGTAAATCATATAGTTGAAAAAAGTAGATATTATGGTTATAGCGGAGATAAACTTCATGGACTTATATTTGCATCAAAAGTTGAAGAGGCTATAGTTTTAGCAGAAAAATTAAATGGAAAGGGTATAAAAAGCAAAGCTTTAAGTGGGAAAAGTAGCGATTTAGAAAGAGAGAGTACAATAGAGGATTTAGAAAATGGAGAGCTTGAGTATATAGTAACTGTAGATATATTCAATGAAGGTGTAGATATCCCATGTGTAAATCAAGTTATTTTTTTAAGACCAACTGAGTCTTCAATAATATATATTCAACAGCTTGGTAGAGGTCTTAGAAAGAGTGAAAATAAAGAGTATGTGGTAATATTAGATTTTATAGGAAACTATGAGAAAAACTTTTTAATCCCAACAGCTATATCACAAAATAATAGCTTTGATAGAGATTTTATGAAAAGATTTCTAATAAATGGAACAAATATGATTCCAGGAGAGAGTAGTATAACATTTGAAACTATTGTAAAAGAAAGAATTTTTGAAAATATAAATAAAACAAATTTCTCAACTAAAAAAAATATAGAGCATGACTTTAATCTTTTAGAAAAACAACTTGGAAGAGTACCTTTGCTTAATGATTTTTTCCAAAGAGATATGATAGAACCTAGTGTTATATTAAAGTTTAGAAAAGATTATGATGAAATTTTAAAGATGTTGAGACCTAAACTATTTTTAGGAGAGCTTTCAAAAATTGAAAAAAATTATCTAACATTTTTATCAAGTATCTTTACTCCAAGTAAAAGAGTTCATGAGATGATTATTTTAAGAACGTTACTATCAAATAAAGATGTGTCTATAGAGGATATAGAAGTTATTTTAAAAAGAGATTACTCTTTAGTAGAACAAAGAGAAAATATTGAAAATGCTATGAAACACCTGTCTAAGGATATTTTTACAAGCTTATCTACAATAAAGGAGTTTGAGCCTATAGTTGAATCAGAAAAAAAATATAGCTTAAAAAAGAGTTTTAAAAGTAGCTATGAAAAAAATAGTTATTTTAAGATGTTAATAGATGATCTTATTGATTATAATTTAAATTATGTTTTAAAAAATTATAAACAACAAGGCAAAGAAACTATACTAAGATATAAAGAGTATACAAAGCAACAAGCTTTTTGGAATTTGAACTTAGATTTTAATAATGGTTATCAGGTAAGTGGTTATACAATATTTGAAGAGCAAAAAAAAGTGATAATATTTATAACATTAGATGATTCGCTGCCATTTGTAGCATATGACAATGTGTTTTATGATGAGCAACGATTCACTTGGTTTTCTAAGAGTAATAGATGTATTAGTAGAAATGGTGTTTTAACAGGAGAGGGAAAGGTTGCGAATAACTACTATACAATCGAGGTATTTCTAAAGAAAAAATCAGGAGAGAATTTCTTCTATTTAGGAGAGGTTGAAAAGGTTTTAAAAGCTCAAGAAACATTAGGAAAAAAAGGAGAACCTTTAGTAGAGTATGAACTAAAGTTAAAATATGAGATGGATTCAAATTTATTTAGCTATTTTAATTTATAAAATGAAATTGACAAATGAATTAAACTATACTAAAATGTGCATATATAAGAAAATGCAATTTTTCTTAATCTATGTACTTAAAAGGAGGACACAAAATGTCAAGTTGTAATTCATGCCCATCTCAAGGGTCATGCTCAAAGGAATCTACAAGTTGCGGAATTGTTAATAATCCTGCAAATAAAATAAAAAAAGTAATAGGTGTTATGAGTGGAAAAGGTGGAGTAGGAAAATCTACAGTTTCAACTTTATTAGTAAAACAGTTAGCTGATCAGGGATATAAAGTAGGTATTATGGATGCTGATATAACAGGGCCAAGTATACCAAGATTATTAGGACTAAGTGGAGAGAGAGCTGGAGGAAAAGGTAATGATATATATCCAGTGGTAACAAAAGATGGAATAAAAGTAATCTCTTTAAATTTCCTAGTTGAAAATGAAAATGATCCAGTATTATGGAGAGGACCAATAGTTGGTAGAGCTGTAAAGCAGTTTTGGGAAGATGTTATCTGGGGAGAACTTGATTATTTAATAATAGATATGCCACCAGGAACAGGAGATGTAGCTTTAACTGTTATGCAATCTATACCTTTAAATGGAATAGTGATGGTTTCAGTACCTCAAGATATGATATCTATGATTGTTGCAAAAGCTGTTAAAATGGCAAATCAGATGAATGTAGAAGTTCTAGGAGTAGTTGAGAATATGAGTTATGTAGTTTGTCCAGGTTGTGAAACTAAGATTGAGTTATTCAATGGAGAGTCAACAGATAGCTTCTTAAAAGAGAATGGATTAGATTTATTAGGAGAACTACCTATGATATCAAGTATTTGTAATCTTTCAGTTGAGGGATATGATGTAAATAAAGAGGAAATAAATAATATTTTTAACCCCATTACAAAAAATATATTAAATAAAGTAAGAGTTTAAAAGATCCAGTTTTGGATCTTTTTTTATTACTTAAAAACTTAAAAAACAGACTATATAGAAGTTTTTGTGTTATAAATATTTAAATTTTTCATATATTTTTTTTATATTAATTGTGTTAAAATTTACCCTCGGGAGGTGATTAATTTGAATACTACAAATGTAGGAATATTAAACTTATTGTATCATGGGCGTTTTTCACAAAATGATTTAGCGTTGTATTTAGATGTAGATAGTAAAACGTTATCTAAAAATATATCACAATTAAATATAAGCTTAAAAGATTTAAACTTAAATCAAATAGAGCTAAAAGACGGAAAGTATCAGTTAAGTCTAAATAATGAACAGTGGTTATATATATTAAATGGAAAAGAGTTTATGAGCTCAGAAGATATTATTGATTATTTATATTTAAAATTTATTTTTAAAGGTTTCATAAATTTAGAGGCTGAAAAAAATGAATTTCAAATATCGAGAAGTTCCATAAATAGATATTTTTTAGTTGTAAAAAATATTTTAGCAGAAAATAATAGTAGTTATAAGTATGAAAATGCAAAAGGACTTCGTTTAATTCATTTGTCTCTTCAAGATAAAAATCTATTTTGTAAGAAACTTATAAAACTGTTTGTAAAAACTGATTTTTCAATATCTTCATCGACAATTTATTATAATCTTTTTAAAGACTCTCAAATTAATGAACTTTCAGAAAAACTTTATAAAATATTTACTTTTTCAGAAGTTGCATCAACTAAATTTATAATAGCGTTTTCCTTAGCTTTAAAAATTTGTGTGGATACTTTTGAGGGATTTTCATTTGGAAATACTTATAATAATTTAGATGAATATATAAATATAAAAAATATGGTAGAAAAAGAGTTAGGAAACTATTCAGAGAGTTACAAACAACAGATTTTCTCATTTTTATTAAATTTAAAAAATAAAGAAAACTTTTTTGAGCAAGGAGTAATAGAGCGAGCAAAGATATTAATGAAAGAGTTAAAAAAACAATTAAATATAGAAAATATAGAAAAAGGATTTAAAGAACTTCTACTGAAAAAGCTATATATGTCTTTATTTAAATATGAAAATAATATTTTAAAAGTACATTCTTCTAAACTTAATAATGATGATAAGAGATTACTAAAAATCCTAGATGAAATTTTAATAAAAACAAATCTTAAAATATATTTCTATGATAAAATTGTTGTATTAGGTATAATAAAAAAAATTTTGATAGAAAAGAATAGAAAAGATATAAATAATATTTTACTTCTTTTTAATGAAATAATACTACCACATGATTTTTATTTAAAAGAAAATTTAGAAAAACAGATACCCCACATAAAAATTGATATAAAACCATCGTTTCACTTAAGATTCAATTATTCAAATTGCATTAATCATTATGATTTAATATTAAGTGATGAAAAATATCAAGATTCAAATGTTGAAAAAATATCTTCATTTAATTATTTGAGAGTGTTAGAGAAAATAGATAAAAAAGCTATAGAGAAAGGATTAAGTAGTTTAATTTAGGTATGTAGAAAGAGGGGAAGGTTTATGAATGTAACATCAATACACTTTAAAATTATGTATTGTTTAAAAAGAAATATTTATTCAATTGGAGAGTTATCGGAAATTCTTAGTATTTCAGAATTTAAAATTAAAAGATATATAAAAGATTTAGAGTGTTTAGTTGAAGAGGAATCTATAGAAAATATTCATAATAAATTAAATAGTATGCCTAAAATAATAGAAAAGCTTAGAAAAAAACAGAGTTTAACTCCAGAAGAAAGACAGATGTATGTGATTTTAAAATTTTTAAAGACAGATACAATAAATTTAAGTCAAATAAGTGAAGAAATAGGTGTAACAAGAAGAACATTAACAAATGATTTAAATGAACTTAAAGAGATTTTAGAAAAATTTCACTTAGAGATAAAAAATCTTACTAGATATGGAATTGTACTGGAAGGTAAAGAGAGTGATAAAAGAAGTTTTTTTAAATTATATTTAATAAAAATATTTATTGAGCAAAGATATCTTCCAAAAATATTTGATATTATATTTTTAGAGTTTGAACATTTAAAGAGAGAATATAAAATACACAAATTAATAAAAGAGATGTTTGGTTTTATGAATATTCCAGATAATAGTTTTGCTTTTTTAAATTTAGAAGTTAAATCTTATATAGCTATTTTAAGAAAAAATTATAAAGATTTTAGTATAGATATTAATTTAAAAGAAGCTAAAGGAGATAAAGCATTTATAGAGTTTTTGAAAAAAACACTATTATATAGTAATTTTGAGATAAATCAGATAATAGATACTTACAAAAAAAGATATAAAGGAAATTTAGTGAAATTATATCCTGAAAAAGCTAAAGAAGCAAAAAATTTAATTAAATATATTGAGAAAAATATGAAAACTAATATTTTTATATCAAAAGATTTTTTAATAAGAATTATGGTTATAATTATAGTCAGAGATTATAAACAAGAATTTAATATAAATGAGTTTTATATATTTAATAATGCCATTGGTAAAGCTTATTTAATTCCCTATAAAGAAATATCGGAATTGTTAAAAAGTTATTTTAAAGAGATTGATAGTTTTGATTTAGCTAATTTGACAATGACATTTTTAAGTAGTATCTATATAGATAATAAAAATAAAATTGAACAAGCAAAAGATTTTGCGATAGTATATAATTTTTTACATAGAGATATGATTGTAGATTTATGTGAGGATATAGGGCTTAAAAGAGGAAGTGGAAAATATGAATTGGTTTCATATTTTGATTTAGAAGAGTTTTTAAATGAAAAAAATCCTAAAATTATTATAACATTTGAAGATATAGATTTTTCTAGGTATAATATAGAGGAGAAATTGGTAGAGTTTAATTTTCCCATAACAAAATATGATAAGCTAAAGTTAAAACCGTTTCTTGAAAAAATATAAGGACCAGAGTTAATCTGGTCTTTTTATATTTTTTGTATATATTGAAATTCATCTGATTTGGAATTTTTCAAATTAAGAGTTTTAGTGAGATCTTGAATGAATATATCCCCTAAAATATATTTTAAAATTGAGTAATAAGATGATACAAAAGGTTGGTACTCATCAAGTTTGAAACCGATAGGATTTTCTCTTCTAAAGTATGGAGATGTAGATTTTTCAATATCCATACATGGAAAATCTGAATCATTCATAGCTAAATAGTTATTCTTTTTAGTTGGAACAAAGATATATAGTGTATCCTCTTCTTGAATAATTTCTAATGGATATATAGAACACCAAAGTGGTTTTGTATCAATAATCTCTTCTAAAGAGAAGTTTTGGTCAATACATATTTTATGAATAGCACAAAGATGTCTATCAACGTGAACACATGAGCAAGTACATCTATCAAAAGTAGTATTTACATGCTCATCTGGAATAAGCATTTTATCCTTTTTTATTGAGGAAATAATTTCGCTTTCCATTAAACCCTCGGTTTTTAATATAGAAACAGCTTTCGTTAAATTATCATACTCTTTTAAATTCTCGATTATAACTTTTCTAGATTTCTTATTAAACTCATATGGAAACTGCACACAACAGTTAGTTAAGCAGTTAAAACAATCAAAATTTGTTAAATGAAGAAAACTTTCAACATCAACAATAGCTTTATACTCTTTGTTTTTTAAAAAAACAATAGTTTCAATAGTTTTTATACTTTGAAAATATCTGTTTATTCTAATTTTATTCTTTTCAGAAATTATAAAATCTTTATGTAAAAAATAATTCATTAAACTCTCCTAGAATCTTGTTAAATTTTTTAAATACTATTCTAAATTATAGTATAAAAATATAAAAAAACCAAGATAAATATAAAAACGTCTAGAAAAAAATTTGACAAAATAAAAAGGATAAAGTATATAAAAATACTGAAACTAATAACGAGGAGGGGTATTATGAAAAAAATTATGTTAAGTTTATCGTTAGCAACGTTAATATTAACGGGATGTTCTGGAGCTACAACAAAAACTAGTGCAAATACAGATGTAGCTTGGAAATATGTTAAGGATTTACCAGTTCCGAAAGGTTATGAGGTACAAAAAGGGGTAGCTGGACCTTTAGCTGGAAATATAGGTGATTATGTAGTTGTAGCTGGTGGAGCAAATTTCCCACATAAATCAGTTCTTGAGGGTGGACCAAAGGTAGTTTATTCAGATCTATATTTAATGAAAAAAGTAAAAAATGGTTTAGAGTTAGTTAAGCACACTCAACTACCAAAAGAGATAGGGTATGGAACAGCAATATCTACAGACAAGGGAATCTACTATGTTGGCGGAACATATCAAACAGGTGTTTCAAATGAGATACTATTTATAACTTTAAATGCTGACAAAACAGATGTTGTAGTAAAAACAATAGGAACATTACCATTTGATTATCACAGTGGAGTAGCAGCACTATATGGAGATGATATATATATTGTAACTGGAAAACAAGATGGAAAAAATAGTAAGAATTTTTATAAATATAATTTAACAACTGGTAAAACAACAGCTTTAAAAATGTTCCCGGGAACAGAAAGAAGTCAATCAGTTGGACAAGTTTTAAATAATGGTTCAGAGAATCTTTTATATGTATTTGGTGGTGGAACAGGTGTAGCGTTTACAGATGGTTATGCATATAATTTTGCTAAAGATACGTGGGTAAAAGTAAAAGATGTAGAGTTAAAAAATAAAGGGATATCTCTTTTAGGTGCTAACTCTGTAAAATTAAATAATAATGAGATGTTAGTAATTGGTGGATTTAATAAGGATGTTTGGGATGATGCAAATCTTAAATTAGGGTCATTAAAAGGTAAAGAGCTAGAAAAATATAGACATAACTATTTTACTATGGATCCACAAGACTTTAATTGGAATAAGGAGATGTTAGTGTATGACGCAACTAATAATACTTGGAAATCAATAGGACAAGTGCCATTTATGGCTCCATGTGGAGAAGGACTTGTAAAAATTGGAGATACAATTTACTCAATAAATGGAGAGATAAAACCAGGAGTTAGAAGTGAAAGAGTTTATCAAGGAACTATAATTAAAGACTAGTAAAAGTATACAAAAGTTAAGAAAAATATAAAAAATAATCAAATAACGAACACAAGTTAACCAGTTAAAAGTTCGACAAAACAAGGGATTTGATATATAATTCAATTACTGAACTTTTAATGCTCATCAATTTTCTCTCAAATTGATGAAAAATTTTCTAATTTAAAAATAAGCAGGTACATTCCCAGTACCTGCTTATTTATTTTTATTTCTAAATATTTAGAAATAAAAAACAGGAAAAAAGAATAACTTGTAGTATTAACTATGTAAGAAAATAAATGGGAGGGGAGGTATTTATGATTAGTTCAATATTCAAAAGTAAAAAAGTTGCTGAAGCTGAAAAAGATCAAAAAATTTTAGAAAAAGAAATTAAAAGATTATCTTTAGAAATTATAAAAAAAGATGGATTTTTAAAATGTAAAAATGATTTAATTATATCTAAGGAGAAAGCTGGCAAAAAAGTTTATGATTGGGAGAAAATGGGAGATGAACTAAAAAAGTATCATGAAGAAAATCTCGTCCTAAAGAAAGAATTAGAAAAAATAAACGAGATATTATCTATAAATTGTATAGAAAATCATTATCTTATTAAGATAGAAAAATTTTTATCTGAAATTAGATTTTCAGAGTCAGTAAATAATTTAAAATTAAATGGAGTACTTTATGTTCAGTGCTTAAATAACTATATTATAGAAAATTTAGTTGAAGATGAAAAATTAAAAAATGAGATTATAAAAAGGTATGAAAACTTTTTAAATGGTATTATGAATTGGGAACTAAAGACTAATCTATTAAAAGGCGAAAAAATTACAAAAATTTACTCAAAATATAGAAAAGTTATAAATATATTAAATGAAAAAACAATCTGTTACATGGATGAGCTAAATCATGAGATTCTTGACAGATTAGTAGAATATGGGTATTCTCAAGAGGAGATAAAAACTTTAAAAGATATATATGATGATTATGAAAAAAAGTATCTTGTAAAGTAATAGAAAATAAAAAAATGGTAAAATTTTCTTTTACCATTTTTTATTTACTTTCTATTATTTACTTTCTATTATTTACTTTTTACTTTCATCTCTAATAATTCTACCATCCATAATCTCTATAACACGATCACACATATCTGAAATACGTAGGTCATGAGTTACAATAATAAAAGTTGTTTTAAACTTAAGATTTATTTCTCTAAGAAGTTTATAAATCTGTTTACTACTTTCAGAATCTAGATTTCCTGTGGGTTCATCTGCTAAAATAATATCAGAGTTATTCATAAGAGCTCGGGCAATGGCTACTCTTTGTTGTTGTCCTCCAGAGAGGTTATTAGAGTTTCTATTTATAAAATCTTTTAGCCCAACATATTCAAGAAGTTCAAGGGCTCTCTCTTTATCCTTTTCAGTGTCATAACCATATTTTATCCAAGTGGGCATTAAAACATTTTCTAAAACAGTAAATTCAGGAAGTAGAAAGTGAAACTGAAATATAAAACCAATGGATTTATTTCTAAAGTTAGCCATGTCATTATTAGTAAAGTGTGAGATATTATCTCCTCTAAAAAGTATATCTCCAGAAGTGGGTTTATCAAGAGACCCTATTATATTTAATAAAGTACTTTTTCCACTACCACTTTGACCTATTATTGCGGTAAACTCCCCTTCATAAAAAGTTAAATTTATATTATTAAGAACTTTAGTAACTATTTTTTCACCATAAGATTTATCAATATTTATAAGTTGCAAAACCTCTCTATTCACCTTTAATCACCTCTATAGGACTAAGTTTCATACATTTTCGTGCTGGAATAATACCTGAGATTATACCAGAGAGTGTTGAAATAAATATTATTAGTACAATTTTTTCAGGTTGGACAATAATATTAAAGTTAGGCTCTGCTAAATTAACATAGAACTCTATTACACCTAAGCCAAAAAACAAACCTAAAATAGAACCTAAAAAACCTATAAGAGCGCCCTGAATAATGAATAGATAACCAGTTGAGCGATCTAAAGCTCCCATAGCTTTAAGAATACCAATCTCTTTCATCTTTTGTAAAACAGTAACTAAAAGGACACTAGCAATACTCATAGATGTAGCAAGTGTTACAACAACTTGAATTATAAAACTAGTATCATTTTGAGCTTTTAAAGCTTTTAAAATATTATCAGCATCTCTAGTCCAAGGGACAACTTCAAGGTTTGGATACTGCTTTTGGATAATCTCTCCTAAATTAGGGGCATCAAAAACATCCTCAATTTGAATATTTATATTTGTAACATTTCCTTTTTTATTAAAAATCCTTTGAGCTTTATTAAAGTCCATTATAACAAGAGAGGTATTTGAACTGACATTTTCCAAATCAAAGATTCCAGAGATTCGAACAGTCTCTAACTTTCCACTAGGAAGAGTGAGTTGCATAACATCTCCAGCTTGAAGTTCATAGTTTTTAGCTAAACGAGTTCCAATTAAAATATTGTCAGAGTCAACTAGTGGCGAGCCAGATGTAACTCTTCCTATTATATTATAAAGTCTATCTCCAGAGTTTAAATCCATTCCCTTTATCATAAGTGAGGTAGTTTTTCCATCTCTAGTGTAAAGAGCATTTCCCTCAATAGTTGGAACAATAACTTTAATCTTTTCAAAAGTACTGAGATAATCAATGATCCCTTGAAACTCTTCAATCTTATTTTTAGTCGTTGGAAAGTTCCCATAAACAATGGGACCATCCTCTATAAGGAGAAGTTTGTCTCTCATATTTCCATCATCAATATAAATATGTGGAGAATCTCCAAGAATTCTTTGTATAAGACTAGCTTGTAAAGAGGTTATAAGAGAAGCTATAAAAATTTGTATGGCAACTCCAAGGGCAATAGCGGAGATTATAAAAAGAGATTGCCCTTTATTGTGAGTCATAAAATTGATACTAACTCTAAACTCATATCTCACTTTTCATCACTCCTTAAGTTTATGTTTTATTTAAGATTCAAAAATTGGAGTCACTCGAATATTTTCAGTTATATTTTTAGGGGATAAAACAATATCCTCATTTTCTAATCCACTTATTACAACAAAGCCATCAATTACAGGAACTCCTTGAACTTCAACTAGTTTAGATTTATCATTTTTTAATATATATACATAAGTTTTATTTTTTTTCTGTACAGTATACACTCCTTGCAAAAGAACGGCATCTTTAAAGCTTTCACCTTGAATTATTGTATTAACAGTACTATTAAATAGAAATTCAGGTAGAGTTATATCAATATCTCCTCTAACTTCGAGAGTACCATTTATTTCATCTACATTGATACCTATATAATAGATGTTTCCAGAGGAAAATTTACTTGTATCAGCATAGGGATATATTTTAATAGGTGAACCAAAGGTAATTTTATTTATATATTTTTCATCTAAATTTATACTAACTATTTTTTCATCACTAGATGATATTTGAAACATCTCTGTATAAGGTGCCACAGTTTGACCAACCTCAACATTTCTAACAGTTATAAAACCATCATAAGGAGCACATATATAGTATTTTGAAAGATTATTCTCTAAAGATTTTAGGTTATTTTCAGCTGAATTTGTATTTTCTAGTGCACTTTTATAAGAAGCACCATCGTTTTTAAAGGTATTAAAATTAATTTGAGCATCTTTTAAGGTTTTTTCAGAGTTAATAAACTCCTGTTTTTTTGAATCAAACTCCAATCGACTTATATATTTCTTTTGATATAGTTTTTCATGGTCTAAAAATTCACGTTTACTAATATCATAGTTAATTTGAGCTGACTTTAATTGAGCTTTTGCATTTTCTAAAGATACACTACTAATTACTTCTAAATCATATTTAGATTTTTCATAAAGTGCCTTAACTTTAGCTATATCAGCTTCAATCTCTTGAGTGTTAAGTTTAGCTACAATACTTCCTTTAGTTACAGGTTGTCCTTCACGAATATATATGTTTTCAATAACTCCATTGATACCAGAGGTAAGAATAGAGAAGTTTTTAGCTTGGATAGTTCCAGTAACTAGGATTTTTTCAGTATAATCTTGTTTTTTTACTTTTACAGCATCTATTTTAGTACTTCTAAAGTAAAAATATAGAAACACCAGTATTAAAATAGTTGAAACTGTGAGATACATAATCCATTTCTTTTTCACTTTATTCCTCCAATCTGTAGTTATTATTTAGTAAATACGGTGAACAATAACTCTTTCATTTTTTCTCAGAGGAAATATTAAAGTCAAATAACTATTTTGTTATAAAAACAGGAAAAAAGAACAACAAGGAGTAAATGAGAGTAAAAGAAAAGCCAAGTAGATAAAGTGTTAGTTCAAGAATAAAAAAACATGAGGTGAGAGCAGTGGAAAAGGAAAAAGTAATGGAAAAATTTAAAAAAGTTGATGCGAAGTATGTAGGTATAGGTGTTGTTATAGCTATTTTGTTATATTTTATAGTTGATTATATAGTTGCCAAGAGAGAGGAGAAGATATACTATGGTGTTTTAGAGATGGATAAGATAAATATTTCTTCTGAAATTCCTGGAAAGATAGAGATACTGTATGTTGATGATGGATATGTAGTAAAAAAGGGGCAGGAACTTGTGGCTATAGATGATAAAGAGAATAGATTAAAGGTAGAAAATAGTGAGATAAATTTAAAATCTTCAGAAAATCAACTACTAAAAACTTTAGATGGAACAAGAGAAGAACAAATAGCTGCTCAAAGAGAGGTTGTTAAACAGTTAGAAACTCAAGTAAATCAAGGAAGAAAAAATTTAGTAACTTTAACAAGTAGTTTTAAATTTGCAGTTTCAAATTTAGAAAATAAAAAGAAGATATACATTGATACAAAAGACCTTTTTAATAAAAAATTTGAAAGTCAGTATAAATTAGATGTAGCTAGATTAAACTATGAAAATGCTCAAAACCAATTTATTACAGCTCAAAATAGTTTAGAAAATGGAAAAGAGGCTCTATTGGGGTATGAAGCACAGAAAAAGGCAGCAGATGAAAATTTAAGATATATGATAAATGGATTTTCAAAAAGAGATATAGAATCAGACAAACTTAAAATTCAATCATCTGAAAAGGGATTAGAGTTAGCTAAGGTATATGCAGATAAAAATAAACTAGTTTCACCAATTGATGGATTAGTTGAAAGTGTAAATTTAAAAATTGGAGAGGTTGTTAATCCAGGAATTGTAGTTGTGACAATGTTAGATATGAATAATCTTTGGACAAAGATATATGTTCCTGAAAAAATTCTACCTTTAATAAAATTAAATCAAAAAGTTACTGTTAAAAGTGATTTTATAGATAAAAATTATGAGGGGGAGATAGTTTATATAGCTTCTGATTCAGAGTTTACACCAATGAATATAGTTACTAAAAAAGATAGGTTAAAACTAGTTTATGAAATAAAAGTTAAAGTTTTAAATAATGATGGAAAATTAAAAAGTGGAATGCTTGTGGGGGTGGACTTAGGACTATGAACAACGAAGAGGTAAATAAAGATCAATACTCTATTGAGATCAAAGGATTAACTAAAAGATTTGATAAATATGTAGCTGTAGATAATCTTACGTTTTCAATACCTAAGGGAGTTATATTTGGTTTCTTAGGTCCAAATGGTAGCGGAAAATCAACAACTATTAGAATGATTTGTGGTGTTTTAACTCCAACTTCTGGAGAGGGAAAGGTACTGGGGTATGATTTAAAAAGTAATCCAGAGAAGATAAAATCTAAAATTGGGTATATGTCTCAAAAATTTAGTTTGTATGAAGATTTAACAATAGAGGAGAATCTAACTTTTTATGGAGAGATATACTCTATTCCAAAGGAGCGTTTAAAAGATAGAATTGAAGAAATTATAGTTATGTTAAATTTAAAGGAAAAAAGAGGGGTTTTATCTAAAAATCTTTCTGGTGGTTGGAAACAAAGATTAGCACTAGGGTGTGCAATAATTCATAAGCCTGAGTTACTTATATTAGATGAACCAACAGCTGGAGTTGACCCTGTGGCAAGAAGGGAGTTTTGGACAACTATAAAAGATTTGATAAAAGATGGCGATATAACGGTTTTAGCAACAACTCACTATATGGATGAGGCCTCTGTTTGTGACATAATTGGTTTTATTTTTGAGGGAAAACTAGTTACAATAGATACACCTGCAAACTTGTATAAAAAATATAATACAGATAATCTTGAAGATGTATTTATAATATATGTAAAAGAGCTTTCACACAAAGAGGTTATCTCATCCTTTAATCAATTGAAAAAAGATAGTGGGAAAAAGGAGGAGAAACTATGATTAATATAAATAGGACTCTAACTATTGCCAAAAAAGAGGTAATACACATTAAAAGAGATAGAGCTAGTCTTGTAATAGCCTTAATACTTCCTATTTTTTTACTATTGCTATTTGGATTTGCAGTTAGTTCAGATGTGGATAATTTAAAACTATCAGTTTATGATGGAAGTAAAAGTATTGAAAGTAGGGAACTTATTAGTAGTTTAAATAACTCAACGTATCTGAAAGTTTATGAGTATGTTAACACTCCAGATGCAGTTGAAAAAAGTTTAGATTATGGAAGAACAAAAATAGGGGTTATTATCCCAGATTATTTTACAACTAGGTTACGAAGAGGAGAACCTACAGATGTACAGTTTTTAATAGATGGTTCAGATCCATATATTGCTAAAACTGCATCATCATATTCAGCTCTTATTGTAAACCATCACTCTCAAGAACTACAAAAGAATGTGATAAAACAAAAGGAAAAAGGTCAAGGAATAAAGCCATATAATCTACTATTATATAATCCAACTTTAGAGAGTAGTAAGTTTAATATTCCAGGAATAATAGGATTGATTTTACAAAATATAACAATAATGCTTACAGCTTTTTCCATAGTTAGAGAGAAGGAAAAGGGAACTATGGAGCAACTTATTATGACTCCAATAACTCCTTTAGAACTTGTAATTGGAAAGATAATTCCATATGTTTTTATAGCTTTTTTTGAACTAGATATGACTTTAATTCTTGGAAAAATAATATTTGGTGTGGATATAAAGGGAAGCCTAGTATTGTTAATAACTTTAGGAACAATATTTTTAACTTCATCTTTAGCTATTGGGATATTTATATCTACAATTTCTAATACTCAGCTTGAAGCTATGCATCTTTCACTAGCTTATCTTTTACCGAGCGTTATATTATCAGGTTTTGTGTTTCCAAGGGAAGCTATGCCAAAAATAATATATTTTATAAGTTGCTTTATTCCATTAACATATTTTAATGAGATATTGAGAGGAATAATTTTAAAAGGTGTTGGATTTAAAGAACTTCTTCAACCAATAGCAGCTCTTATGGGTTTGATTATTGTAATAATTATAGTCTCAATAAAGAAGTTTAAAAAGACACTAGATTAATGGGAGGGAGAGCATAATGAAGTTAAAAATATTGATGATGTTTACAATGACAGTCTCTCTGTTTGCTAAAGTTATAACAATAGATAAAGCTATAGATTTAGCTATAAAACAGGGAGAGGAGGTAAGTATATCTACAAAAAGCTTGAATATATCTCAAAAGGAGTTAAACTCTGCATTTAAAACAGCACTGCCAAATCTTTTTTATGTAGGTGGTTATTTAAAAACAGATGGTGCATTTTTAGAAAATACACCTATACAAACAGCTAAAAGTGGATATGTCAATTTTATTGGTATATCTCAACCTATATTTCAAGGGGGAGCTATAACAGCAAAGATAAAAAAAGCTAAAATAGAGGAAAGAAGAGCCACATTAGCTCTTTTAAAAAATATAAGAGATACAAGATTAGAAGTAATATCTATATATACAGGGATACTTTCAGCTAAAAATAGTTTAGAGGCTTATAATATTTCAAAAGAGCAGTTAGATGAGGCTTTAAAGTATGAAAAAGAGAAGGAAAAAGTTGGGAAAACAACAAAGGCTGATCTTTTAAAAGCTGAATATCAACTTTTAGATATGGAAGCATCTATTTTAGAGGTTCATAACCAGATAGAGATTGGACTTTTAACATTGAAACAAAAGTTAAATCTACCAAACTCTGAGAGTATAGATGTGGAAAACTTTTATATAGATGGAAATATATTAAAAAATATAGATTATGACAGTGATTTAAATCAGGCTTTAACGTCAGGGATAGCAGCAAATTTTGCTCAGTTAAATATAAACGAAGCTGATGTGGAAAAGATGTTAGCAAAATCTGAGATGTTACCCCATGTAAAAGGATTTGTAGGAAAGGAATATGTCACTGAAGATCATAGAACTGAGAACTCTTGGGGAGGTGGAGTAATTGTAAATTGGAATATATTTCAGTTTGGAAAAGATTATGATAACTATGAAGCAGCACATATAGGTGTAGAGAAATCAAAATCTCAAGAGAGATTGGTTCAAAATGATATTAGAGTAAATGTGAGATCAGCATATTTAGATATGGTAAAGCTAACAAAATTAGAGCGAGTTTATTTTAAAGCTTTAGAGGAAGCAGAGGAGAATTATAATAGAGATAAAATTAAATTTCAAAAAGGGATGATATCTATTTTGGATTTTCTTATTTCTCAAGAAGTTTTAACATCATCGAGAGTGAAGTATGAAAATATAAGACTAACTTTATATAACTCTTTAGAGAGATATAGATCATTATTAATATAAAAAACACAGGATAAAACCTGTGTTTTTTTATTAAAATATTATTATTCACCAGTTGTTTTACAATAAACATCAAGTTTGTTGTATGGAATCTCAATTCCCTCTTGGTCAAATCTCTTTTTAACAAGTTCTTGTAAATCAAAGAAAACATCCCAGTAGTTTTCTTTTTTAGTCCAAACTCTCATTGTGAAGTCTAAAGAGCTTGAGTTGTGCTTACTAAGTCTTACAAAGATATCTTTATCTTGAAGAATTAAAGCGTGGTTTTTAGCTATATCAGTTAATAATTCTTTAACTTGATCAATAGATGTGTCATATGAAACAGAGAAAACACAGTCTACTCTTCTTTCAGCATTAGCTCCAGCGTTAACAATAACCTCTCCAGAAAGTTTACCGTTAGGAACAACAACAAATTTGTTGTCTACAGTGTGTAAAACAGTATAAAGGAAAG
>OGWY01000342.1_pt1 | contig 38827 bp, 36 predicted proteins | sample 1576121 | NCBI WGS metagenome assembly OGWY01 (sample SAMEA3541543, study PRJEB24748) | human gut metagenome | biome: human gut; feature: human-associated habitat; material: faeces | place: China | collected 2012 | reverse complement strand
CGAGGGTAGAAATATTTTTCCTGAGTAGTCAAGAAACAAGCTAAATAGACCGCAATTAAGCTATGTAAAAGAAATTTTACATGCTTTTATCTAATATGTAAAAGCCTTTTGATAGACATTACTACTACGTTTGCTGTAATCTCATGGAAGAAGGAGGCATACAGAATTATGATAGCTGATAAAATTAAAAATGCTCGTACTATTCTTTATTACAGTAAAAATCTCCAATGTTATACGAAGTATAAGTTCGCCCACTGTACTAAAAACAAAGGAGGTAGTTAAATAAATATGTTGATGGAGGGGGTGATATAATGAAGGTATACAATAAGCTAGTACGAGATAAAATACCTGAAATAATTAAGGCAGATGGGAAGGAATGCAAAACGCGCATTTTATCAAAAGATGAGTATATAGCTGCACTTGAAACCAAGTTAAATGAAGAGGTTGCTGAGTATCAAGAATATAAAAATCTTGAAGAAATGGCTGATGTTCTGGAAGTGCTTCAGGCAATTTGTTTGGCGAGAGGATATAGTTTGGATGAGCTCGAGGCAATGAGAATTAAAAAGGCTAAGGAACGTGGTGGATTTAAAGATAAAATATTTTTGGAATATGTGGCGGAGAAAAGGTAGATAGCAGAATGCATTGAATTTATCACAAGGATAAAAAATAATATAATCAAATTTAAGAAAATAGTTGATAGAATATGCTATTAAAGATATTTTGGGTAGGGTATTTTTGGAAAAACATCAAGACTAAGAAAGGCACAACAATGACAACCAATCATCTGATTTTAGATTTTTCGCATGTATATTGCGATGAAAACATACCAAAGAATACCGGCATCCACTGGCTGGACTGCTCTGAAATTGAAGAGTGTGATTTGTATTGTTCCAGACAGGCGGAAGAGAAAATCAGAGAAAAAATCAAGCCATATGGAATTCATGGAATCCATTTTCTGGATTCCGGAAATTATCATTATGTGACAGAAATTATGACAAGCCAGATTCAAAAGGAATTCCAGCTTGTTGTATTTGACCATCATACGGACATGCAAAAGCCGATGATTGAGCACATGACAAGCTGCGGAGACTGGGCAGAAAAGGTGTTAGAGACGAATCCATGGTTGCAGCAACTGATATTAATCGGACCGCAGGCGAAGGATATAGAGCAGCTTTATCGGGAAAAAGATGGCTTGATGAATCGTAAGGAAATATCAGAAAAACTCCTTACTTTTTCCGCAGAAGAAATTCATACCGGAGAAGACAAAAATAAGATTTCCAAAATGAAAAAGAATCTGCCGGTTTATATATCCATAGACAAAGACATCTTGGATAAACAATATACGGAGACTAACTGGAGTCAGGGGAACATGTCACTTCCGATGCTGGAGCGATTGCTGTCGCATTTTCTGGAAAATGGAAATATACTTGGCATTGATATCTGCGGAGAATGCCAGCAGGGAATTCCACTGCCTGAATATTTGCAGGCAGAAGAACTGAATGAAGAAACGAATCAGAAATTATTTGAGTTCCTGTCCCATTATATTTTATAACATTCCAAAGCAGAAAATAGGATATCCCCACAAGCTCTCCAAAGCTTTGTAAAATCTTGAAAAAGCTAATCTTCAGATATATAATGTTAAGAAAGTAAGAGCAATGAAGGAAGAGTATAAGATATTTGATGAGTACAGATTGCATAAAATGTTTTCTAAAATCAAGTTGTTTTCTGAATAAAGAACTTTGACTAGAATAACTATGAAGCGAGGTAGTGGATATGGAAAAAGACCCGTTTAAGGAATATTTGAGGGAGTCTGAACCGGATAAAGCTCATAAAGGATATGCTTGGAGTACGGCAATTGGACTTCAGGCAGTGGACGGACTCAAACCATCTAAATATCTGATTGATACCGCCATTCAGAACATTGAAGGTAAAATCACGATGAAAGAAGCACAGAGTCTTATTGACAGCTATTATGAAGAAAGACCAGTGCATTTGTCCGATGATGAGCGTACCGAAGAAGCAGATAAGGTTTCGTCCCGTATCGCAGAAATTCTTTCGGAAACAGCGTTTTCATTTTCACCAAACGAGTATATCTCTATCCACCGTAAACTCTTTCAGGGTATTTATAAACACGCCGGAAAGATTAGAGATTACAACATCACAAAGAAAGAATGGGTGCTTGATGGAGCAACTGTTATGTACGGTAGTGCTTCAGAACTGAGAGCTACACTTGAATATGATTTTTCGAAGGAGAAGGATTTTAGTTATAAAGGGCTTTCAATGGACGAGATTATTCATCATCTTGCGGTATTCATTTCAGGGTTATGGCAAATCCATATCTTCGGGGAAGGCAATACGAGAACAACGGCAGTGTTTTTCATCAAATATTTAAGGACGCTTGGGTTCTCTGCAACCAATGATATTTTTGCAGAAAATGCGTGGTATTTCAGAAATGCACTTGTCCGTGCAAACTATACAAACCTGCAAAAAGGTATTCACGAAACAACAGAGTATTTGGAAGCATTTCTCAGAAATTTGCTTTTGAACGAGGAAAATGAGCTTCATAATCGAAATCTTCATATAAGTGGACTTTTGAACAAAGAAAAAGTGGACATTGGGGATGTAAAAGTGGATATTGAGGATATAAAAGTGGATATTGAAAGTGTACTTTCCGAAAAAAGTAGTGATTTCTTGGTAAAAACGACGATTCATATCCATAGACTTTTTGAGAAGTTTGGCTTTGATGAGGTGTTTGGAAGAAGTGCAGTTATGGAACTTCTTGAGCTGAAAGGTTCAGGTGCTTCAAAACTTCTTTCCAATTTGGTGCAGGCAGATATTATTGAACCAGTGTCCGGTCACGGAAAAGGAAAATATAAATTCAAGAAGTAATGTATATCTTGTCTGAAGTTTTATAAGTTTTTTCTTGAAATTGTCGACACAGCGTGTAGACAATCCGATGTTTTATTTTCAGCAGAAGAAAAGAGAGAAAAGGAACATAATAGAAATTGTGTTGATGATAGAATCCAGAAATAAAAAAAGACAGCCACTTTTGGGGGTCGGTACAGTCGCCTCAATTGAGACTGTCTTATTTTTGACTAAATCAAAAGGGAAAGTATCTTTTCTAAAAACAAGGAATGTTATACAATATATCTGTTAAGATAAAAATATACGGAGGATGTCCAATGTATACAACATACAAAGAGTACTTAAAACAGGAGACGTCACTGCCCTTTGAAGAAGCCATGCAGATCTGGAACCAGATTGCAGAGCAGGGGGAGGCGGATGCAGCCTGCAGGGAACTCATAGACCGTTTTTTGAAATGTGCAGTAGACTATGTGCGAATCAGAAACGGATGGAACCAGAAATCGCTGGCAGAGAAAGGACAGGCAGATGCGGAGCGCACCCGCTGTCATAATCTTGTGATCAGTGCGAAAAACAAACTGTCCGTTTATATGTATGAGCATAAGCTGGGCAATGACTGGGATGATTGGTTAGGGGAAGAGCGAAAACGAATCGGAGACTTCGCATGTTATGTGGTACTGCTTCAGGGATTGGAAGCAAGATAGTATAGAAAACAAAAGAAATCGAGGAACTTATCACATGGCAAAAGTGATTATGATACAGGGAACAATGTCGAATGCCGGAAAAAGCCTGATTACAGCAGGCTTATGCCGCATCTTTCATCAGGACGGATACCGCGTGGCGCCTTTTAAGTCGCAGAATATGGCATTGAATTCCTATATTACAACCGAAGGACTTGAAATGGGACGGGCACAGGTTATGCAGGCAGAGGCAGCAGGAATCGAGCCACAGGTCTGCATGAACCCGATTCTTTTAAAGCCTACCAATGATATTGGCTCCCAGGTGATTGTCAACGGTATGGTCATTGGCAATATGCCGGCGCGGGAATATTTTAACTATAAGAAAAAGCTTGTCCCGGATATATTAAAGGCATTTCACAAACTGGAAGAGCAGGCGGATATTATTGTAATAGAAGGAGCCGGAAGTCCGGCAGAAATTAATCTCAAGGAAAATGACATTGTAAATATGGGCATGGCGGAGATGGTAAATGCACCGGTTCTTCTGGCAGGAGATATTGACCGGGGCGGTGTATTTGCACAGCTTTTAGGAACACTGATGCTTTTAGAAGAGCAGGAAAAGTCCCGTGTAAAAGGTTTAATCATCAACAAATTCCGCGGAGATGTATCTATATTGGAACCGGGCATTCAGATGTTAGAGGAAAAAGGCGGCATTCCGGTCTGCGGAGTGGTGCCTTATATGAAGGTACAGCTTGAGGATGAAGACAGCCTGACCGGAAAATTCAAGCATCGGAAAGAGGCATTGATAGATCTGGCAGTTATCCGTTATCCGAGAATATCTAATTTTACGGATTTTGATGTTTTCGAGCATATGGAAGGCGTATCGGTGCGCTATGTGACTTCGGTGCAGGAAATCCATCATCCGGATGCCATTATTCTGCCGGGCAGTAAGAATACAATGGGTGACCTGAAATGGATGCGCGAAAATGGCATGGAAGCTATGATAAAGAAACTCTCCGCAGAAACTCCGGTTATTGGAATCTGCGGCGGTTACCAGATGTTAGGAGAAAGCCTCGAAGACCCTTATTCGGTAGAGGAAGGCGGCAGCTTACGGGGCATGGAGCTGTTGCCGCTTAAGACGGTGATGAGCCGGGAAAAGGTACGCCGTCAGGTAACGGGAACCATAGACTCTCTCACCGGCACGTTAGCCGCCTTTTCCGGCAAAGAATACAAAGGCTACGAGATTCATATGGGACATACCAATGGAACGCAGGAGTCAGAGCAGATACAGGAACCAAAGCAGACACAGGCTCAAGCCCAAGCTCATGCGCATGCACAGGAGGAATCCTGTATACAGGATGCAGTCGTTGTGCAGAAGGAAAATGTCTACGGAACGTATGTCCACGGCATTTTTGATGAAGGAGATATCGCATCCACTTTTATCCGGGCATTAGCGGAGAAAAAGGGAGTGCATTATGAAGATAATCAGGGCATGAATTATCAGCAGTATAAGGAGAGCCAGTACGATTTGCTGGCGGATACACTGCGGAAATATCTTGATATGGAAGCGGTTTATGGAATGCTGCAGGAGGCAGAATATGACAAAAGCAGAATTGGATAATAGAAAGATTTTGCCTTTGGAGGATAGTTGGTATTGCAGGGTAAAAGAGAAGCTGGATGGAATCGCCAAACCATTGGATGGGCTTGGAAAGTTTGAACATCTGATTGCACAGATTGGAGCCATAGAGAAGACGACCAGAATATCCATTCAGAAAAAAGCAGTTCTTGTTATGTGTGCAGACAATGGCGTGGTGGAAGAGCAGGTCAGCCAGAGTGGAAAAGAAGTAACGCTTGCTGTGGCAAAGGCCATGGGAGTAAATAATTCTTCTGTAGGAAAAATGGCAGCAGTGGCAGGCGTGGATGTAATTCCGGTGGACATTGGAATTGATACAGACGAAGTGATTCCCGGAGTATTGCCACGAAAAGTTGCAAAGGGAACGAAAAACTTCGCAAAGGAACCTGCAATGACCGAAGAAGAAGTCTTAAAGGCAATAGAAACCGGAATACAACTGGTGCAGCAATGCCACAGAGAAGGGTATGAGATACTTGCCACAGGAGAGATGGGAATCGGAAATACAACCACAAGTACAGCCGTTGCAGCAGCACTTTTGGATTTAGAGGTAGAGCAGGTGACCGGCAAGGGCGCCGGATTAACGGATGAAGCATTAAAAAGAAAATGCAGGGTAATTGAAGAAGCGATAGAAAAATATTTCCTTCGTGATGCGGATGCATTTACCATATTAAAGACTGTAGGTGGACTGGACATAGCCGGATTGACAGGCGTATTTATCGGAGCAGCAATCGAGCAGATACCGGTTGTCATCGATGGCGTCATCAGTGCCGTTGCGGCACTTTTGGCAGAGACTCTTTGCAAGGGTGCCGTAAATTATATGATACCATCCCATAAGAGCCGGGAACTGGCAGAGACAGCGATTATGAAAAAGCTGCATTTAGATCCGGTACTGGATGCGGATATGGCACTGGGTGAGGGAACCGGTGCAGTGATGATGATGTCTCTGCTGGATGTGGCACTGGGCGTGTATTTGCAGGGAGCATCCTTTGCAAATTTTGAGATAGAACAGTACAAGAGGTATGAAGAATGATTGCATTGGTAATCGGCGGAAGCGGCAGCGGAAAATCCGCATATGCAGAACAAATGGCAGTGAAAGCCGCAGGCAACGGCAGCCTTTATTATGTAGCCACCATGCAGGTGTATGATGAAGAAGGAAAGAAAAAAGTAGAGCGTCACCAGAAAATGCGGGCAGGCAAAGGCTTTTTTACAATAGAGCAGCCGAGAAGACTTAAAGAGGCAGCAAAGAAAGTGGCAATCGAAAAAGTGTCAGCAGGAAAAGTTGCAGCAGAAAGAGTGCCAGCCGGGAAAATAGTTTTGCTGGAATGCATGTCGAACCTCGTTGCCAACGAAATGTTTTCGGAAGAGAATCTGTCTGCTGTGATGGATGAAGCGAAAATAAAGCAGCTTTCCCATGAAATTATAAGTGGAGTAACAGCATTGCAGGATTCCTGTGATATACTGATTATTGTCACGAATCAGATATTTGAAGACGGAATCCGTTATGACGCATCCACAATGGCTTATATCCGGTTGTTAGGAGATATAAACCGGCAGATTGCAGAGCGGGCAGAGCAGGTCGTTGAAGTAGTAGCAGGGATTCCGATTTTCATAAAAAAGGATGGAATTTAAGAAAGAAGAGGAATACATGAAAATTATAAAAGGATTCGTCATTGCATTTTCCATATATTCAAAAATACCGGTGCCACAGTTTGACTGGAAGGAAGAAGATATGCAGTATCACCTCTGCTTCTTCCCATTGATTGGTCTTATCATTGGTGCATTGGAAGCCGGCTGGTTCTTTTTGGGAAATGCAGTCGGGATAAGCCATCTTTGCAAAACACTGATAGCGGTGGCAATTCCACTGCTTGTTACCGGTGGCTTTCATATGGATGGATTTATGGATACCATGGATGCATTTCATTCCTATCAGGATAAGGAGAAGAAGCTGGCAATTTTAAAGGATCCGCATATTGGAGCATTTTCCGTATTGATGCTGATTTTATATTATCTTATTTATGGAGCAGCATATGCGGAGCTTACGGAATTGTCTGCAATTCTTGTAGTGGGAATTGGCTTTGCGTTATCACGAAGCTTAAGCGGAATTGGTGTGGTAAGCCTGAAGGCGGCAAAAAAGGACGGTATGCTTGCTTATTTTGCAGACAGCGCCCAGAAAAAAAGAGTGCTGGCAGTCCTCATCATAGAGGCAGTTGTCTACAGTGGATGTATGATTTATATAAACCTGTGGGCAGGGCTTGCAGCAGTAGTTGTGGCATTGCTCTGTTATGGTTATTATAGCTGGAAAAGCCGGAAGGAATTTGGCGGAATCAATGGTGATACCGCAGGATATTTTGTGTCATTATGCGAAAATGCCATGGCAGTTGCAGTGGTAGTTGTTTTTCACTTTACAGGAAATTGCTTTCCTGTAAAGTAAAAAACGCTCCGCGAGTATGCGCACTGCGGCGTATAAGGTAGATGCCGCAAGCGACCGCCGCAGGTGCGAGAATGTGCCGAGGCACATTCTTTGCTTTTATAGCAGGCTAGAAAGGAAAAATCATGGAATTATTTTTGGGCGGATGTTACCAGGGAAAAAAGGAATATGTGTTAAAGCTTCATCCGGAATGTAAAGGTCAGGTGATAGAGGGCGAAAACCTTCCTGCAGACTCGGATGGAATGATAAAAGAACTGCAGGAATTTGAGAATCCGGTCATCAACCATTTACACCTGTGGATTCGGAAATGTCTTGAGCAGCAGACAGAAGTGGAGCTGTTAGCTGATAAACTGCTGGAAACATATCCGGGACTTATTTTCATCTGTGATGAGATTGGAAACGGAATTGTACCGATGGATGCTTTGGAACGGGATTACAGGGAGCGGACCGGAAGACTACAGATACGGATTGCCGAGAAGGCAGAAAGGGTAGAACGCATTGTATGTGGAATCAGCCAGAGATTAAAATAAATTTATTGCTTATCCGTCATGGAAAGACCCCGTCAAATCGGGAACACCGGTATTTGGGTGTAACAGAAGAAGCTTTATCCGGGGAAGGTAGAAAGCAGTTGGAGATTCTTGCAGAAAAAGACATTTTAAAAAAACCATGGCTGCTTTTCATCAGTCCGATGCTGCGCTGTCAGGAGAGTGCTGGTATACTTTTTCCGGGAAAGAAAGCTTATCCGATAGAAGAATGGCGGGAGATGAATTTTGGTGCATATGAGGGAAAGAATTACGAAGATTTGAAAAATGATTCCTATTATCAGAAATGGATTGACAGCAATGGCACACTGCCTTTTCCGGAAGGCGAGAGCCAGCAGGAATATATAAAACGTTGCCAAAGGGGACTTCATGCCGCAACAAAAATCATAGAGGGAAAAATCACCGGAGAAATCGCAGATGCTGCAATGCCGTTATCAAAGAGTCGAATAACAGAACTCCGGGAGCCTGAAAAACTGATAGCAGAAAATCAAATGACAGAAAATCCGATAACAGAAAGTCAGCCCCGGAACGTGACAGCGGTTGTACACGGCGGCACAATTATGGCACTGCTTCACATTCTTGCAGGCGGAAATTATTTTGATTATCAGGTGAAAAATGGAGGCGGCTACTGCTGTAAGCTCAGACTTTGCGGGGAAGAATGGAAATTAGATTCCCTTGAGGAGATTACAATATGATTTATCACATGATTGCGTTCGGACTGGGATTTTGCCTGGACCTTCTTTTGGGAGATCCATACTGGCTGCCACATCCCATCCGGGTGATTGGAAATTTTATAGGGATATTGGAAAAAAGAATGAATAAAAAGGAGTGCAGTGAGAAATACCTTGTAAGAGCAGGCATTGGAATGGTTGCGCTTGTTTTGCTGACAGTTCTTATGGTGACCGCACTTCTTCTGATTCTTGCGTACCGGATTCATCCGGTGGCAGGTGTTATCTTGGAAATGATTATGACCTATCAGATTCTTGCTGCAAAATGCCTGAAAGTAGAAAGCATGAAGGTATATAATTGTTTAAAGGAGAATGACCTTATAGCGGCAAGACATGCTGTTTCCATGATTGTAGGAAGAGATACCGGGCGGCTGGATGAAACCGGAGTGGCAAAAGCTGCCATTGAAACGGTGGCGGAAAATACTTCGGATGGAGTCATTGCGCCGATGCTGTATACCGCACTTGGCGGACCGGTTCTGGGCTTTTTTTATAAGGCAGTCAATACGATGGATTCCATGGTAGGATATAAGAATGAACGTTATCTTCATTTTGGCAGAGCTGCTGCAAAATTCGATGATATCTGCAATTATATCCCATCCCGTATCAGTGCATACCTGATGATTGCAGGGACGTATTTCCTTGGAAAGGAATATAACAGGAAACATGCATATTACATTTATAAGAGGGACAGGTATCATCATGCCAGCCCGAACTCTGCCCAGACAGAGGCAGTTTGTGCAGGAGCACTATCCATACAGCTTGCAGGGGATGCCTGGTATTTTGGCAAACTGGTGAAAAAGCCATTTATCGGAGATGCACTGCGTCCGGTGGAATATGAGGACATTAAAAGAGCGGACAGGCTTTTGTATGCGACTGCATTTTTATGTGAAGGCATTTGCCTTTTGGTGATGGGATTGTTATTCTTTATATGATTGAAAGGATAACAATACAGGAAAGGAACAGGAATATGGTACATGGAGGAGACATCTACCGTAATTGCATATCGTTAGATTATTCTGTAAATATCAATCCTCTGGGCATACCGGCATCTGTAGAGGCAGCCCTTAGGGAAGCGGTGTCTTTATGCAGCCGGTATCCGGATATCAGGCAGGAGAAGCTGAAGGCAGCCATTGCTGAGATGGATAAGGTAGCGGCAGATGAGATATTGTGCGGAAATGGAGCTTCTGAACTTTTTCCTGCAATTCTTCATGCATTAAAACCAAAGAAAATACTGATTCCGGTTCCTGCTTTTTATGGTTACGAGTGGGCTGCCGGAACGGAAGCGTGTGAAGTAAGTTATTTTCCATTGCGGGAACAGGATAATTTTGTGCTGGGAGAGGACTTTATTGAGGCATTAGATAAAGAAACGGAGCTTATATACCTTGCTAATCCCAATAATCCCACCGGACAGTTAATTCCACCGGAGATTTTAAAAGGGATTTTAAAGCGGTGTCAGGAGCTTGATATAATAGTGGTGGTAGATGAATGCTTTCTGCCGTTTTGTGAAGAAGCAGAGCTTTATGAAGAAATGGAAGCTGGCATGAAATGTAGGAATCTGATTCAGGTGAGAGCATTTACCAAGACCTTTGCCATACCGGGAGTCCGGCTGGGTTATCTTATCTGCCGGAACAGGGAAGTATGTCAGAAGATTGCAAGACAGCTTCCGGAATGGAACTTATCGGTATTTGCCCAGATGGCAGGATGCGCTGCAGCAAAAGAAACGGAATTTATCGGGGAAAGCAGAAAACTCATAAAAGAGCAGCGGAGTATTCTGACAAAAGAGCTGATATCCTTAGGCTTCCGGGTGTATCCTTCCCGGGCAGATTATATTTTATTTTACACAGAGCTGCCATTATATGAGTTACTTTTAAAGAAACAGATTTTGATTCGAAATTGTGAAAATTACAGAGGTCTGTCCAAAGGGTATTACCGGATTGCAGTAAGAGGGCAGACAGAGAATGAGCGGCTGATAAGCGCATTAAGAGAGGTGATGGGAAAATGAATCCAATCGAATTTGTATTGCCGGGAGAGATCGAAAAACGCAGCTTTGAGATTATTTCAGAGGAATTAGAAAAGCGTCATATTGTATTGCCCAGGGAGCAGGAACCTGTTACCAAGCGTGTGATACATACCAGCGCAGATTTTGATTATGCAGAGACAATGTGTTATTCTGACCATGCAGTAGAAATTGCAAAAGAACTGATTCTTAAGGGGGCGGATATTGTAACGGATACCAATATGGCACTTGCCGGAATCAATAAGAGAATATTAGCTTCCTTTGGCGGAGAAGCCCATTGCTTTATGGCAGACCCGGATGTGGCACAGCTTGCCAGAGAGCGGCAGGTAACAAGAGCAACCATCAGCATGGAGAAAGCCGCAGCCATTGAAAAACCGGTTATTTTTGCGGTGGGAAATGCACCGACGGCATTAATCGAGCTTCATAAAATGATAACCGAGGGACGCTATCAGCCGGCATTTATTATCGGAGTTCCGGTAGGTTTTGTAAATGTGGTACCGGCAAAAGAATTGATTATGGAAACAGAAGTACCTTATATCATTAACCGGGGCAGAAAGGGCGGAAGCAATGTTGCCGCAGCTATCTGCAATGCAATTTTGTATCAATTAAGACGATAGTAAAATCAGGGGGAAGAAAGATGCAATATGGGTTTACCTCCGGAAGCTGTGCCGCAGCCGCAGCAAAGGCAGCAGTCTATATGCTGCTGAGTGGAAGAAGAAAAACAGAGATTACCATTGAGACACCAAAGGGAATTCCCTACCATGCAACGGTGGAGCATATCGAAATTCAGGAAACAGAAGTTTCCTGCGCGGTACAGAAGGACGGAGGGGATGACCCGGATGTGACAACGGGGGCATGGATTTATGCAACGGTGAGCATTTGTGAAGAAAATAACAATCAGATAGAAATAGATGGCGGCATCGGTGTTGGCAGGGTTACGCGGCCGGGATTAGACCAGCCGGTAGGAAATGCCGCAATTAATACGGTACCACGGCAGATGATTGCAAAAGAAGTATCAGAGGTCTGCCATCTGTTTGATTTTCAGGGCGGAATCAAAGTCGTAATTTCAGTGCCGGAAGGAGAAAATCTTGCGGCACAGACTTTTAATCCGAGACTTGGAATAAAGGGCGGAATCTCGATACTTGGAACCAGCGGTATTGTTGAGCCTATGAGTGATAAGGCATTGCTAGATACCATAGCAGTGGAATTGAAACAGAAGCGGGCAGAAGGTCATTCTATTGTTGCCATATCGCCGGGCAACTACGGATTGGAATTTATGAAACGGACCTATGGTTATGATTTGGAGCGCAGTGTAAAATGCAGCAACTTTATCGGACAGACCATTGACATGGTAAAAGAACTTGGATTTTCCAAAATGCTCTTAACCGGTCATATCGGAAAGCTGATAAAGGTATCCGGCGGCATTATGAACACCCATTCCAAAGAGGCAGACTGCCGGATGGAACTTCTGGCGGCGGCAGCAATCCGTGCAGGCGCAGAAATAACGTTGCTTCGGGAAATATTAGACTGCATTGGTACAGAGGATGCGGTAGACCGGCTTCGAAAAGCCGGACTTTTAGAACCTGCCATGGAATATGTCATGGAAAAAATGGAAGACCATCTTAAGCATCGTGCCGGGGATGGACTGGAAATAGAATGTATGGTTTATAGTAATGATATCGGACTTTTAGGTGTAACGCCGGGAGCAGAGGCATTATTAAAAGAACTGTTGGAGGAAAAGCAATGATTCATTTTGTTGGAGCAGGGTGCGGAGCACCGGATTTGATTACCGTAAGAGGAATGCATCTTTTGGAAAAAGCGGATGTGATTATCTATGCCGGTTCACTGGTAAATCCTGAGCTTTTAAATTATGCCAAAGCAGACTGTCAGGTATATAACAGTGCAGTGATGACCTTGGAAGAAGTCCTTGCAGTTATGGTGGAGGCAGAGCAGGAAGGAAAAGATGTAGTGCGGCTGCATACCGGAGAACCAAGCATATATGGAGCAGTGCAGGAGCAGATGCAGGAGCTGGATGCAAGAAAGCTAGCCTATGATTCTACGCCGGGAGTAAGTGCCTGCTTTGGAGCAGCGGCAGCCATGAATCTGGAGTATACCCTGCCGGATATTTCCCAGTCCCTTATCATTACCAGAATGGAGGGACGGACGGCGGTTCCGGAGAAAGAAAGCATTGAGGCATTTGCTGCCCATCAGTGTTCCATGGCAATCTATTTAAGCACCGGAATGTTGGAGAAGTTATCTGAGCGACTGATAAAGGGTGGCTATTCAAAGGATACCACTGCGGCACTGGCTTATAAGGTAAGCTGGCCGGAGGAAGAAATATATATCTGTACCATAGAAACCTTGGCGCAGACAGCGGCAGAACATGGAATTACCAAAACGGCACTGGTTCTCGTTGGAGATGTCATTAACAAGAGCGGATACAGCAAATCCAGACTGTATGCAGAAGATTTCTCTACAGAATTCCGGACAGCAAAAAATCATAAGAAGGCGGAAAGAAAATGCAGTCATTGAGATGGAGCATCATCAGCTTTACCGAAAAGGGAGCAGAGCTTGCCGAAAAGATAAAAAGACTTTCCAAAGAGCAGCAGCTTCCCTGTGAAATTCATACTTATCATGGCAGAAAACAGGTGGAAAATCTGAACGCGTGGACAAAGGAGCAGTTTTCCCTAAGAAATGCAATCATTTTTATCGGAGCATGCGGAATTGCAGTACGGACAATTGCCCCATTTCTTAAGGACAAGCTGACAGACAGTCCGGTGCTGGTACTGGATGAGGCAGGCAATTATGTCATTCCTCTTTTATCCGGGCATGTAGGAGGCGCAAATGAGATAGCACTGCAGCTGGCAGAGTTATCAGGAGCAGTTCCGGTAATTACCACAGCGACCGACATTAATAATGCCTTTGCCATAGATGTATTCGCCCAAAAGCATGACCTTTCCATTGATAAAAAAGAAGGCATTAAGAAGGTTTCTGCAAAGGTGCTGGAAAAAAAGAAGCTTTCCATGACAATCGCTCCGGAATATGCTGCCAAAGTGGATGTGGCAATCGGCACACCAGAGGATGGGCAGAAGCCGGAACCATTATTGACCTTAATCCCCAAAGAATATATTCTTGGGATCGGATGCAGAAGGAATAAAGAAGAACAGGAACTTAAGGCATTTGCAGAAAGCTGTTTAAAGGAAGCCGGAGTAGACTGGAAACAGATACGGGCGATTGCTTCGATTGATAAAAAGAAGGATGAGAAGGCAATTCTAAAACTTGCGGCAGAACATGGCATTCCATTTCTTGTCTTTGACGCAGAGGCCTTAAGCCGGGTGCCTGGTACCTTTGATGCATCGGTATTTGTGGAAAGTCAGGTGGGCGTGGACAATGTCTGCGAGCGGGCAGCCATGGCAGCCTGCCGGGATAATGGAAGGCTGGTGCTTCAGAAAAGAGCGGAAAACGGAATGACACTTGCAATAGCAAAAGAAGATTGGAGACTGACTTTATATGAAGAATAAAATATGGATTGTTGGAATGGGACCGGGAAATGAAGAGATGATGACAGGCAGAGCCATCGAAGTATTAGAACAGGTGGATGTAATCATCGGATATACCGTATACCTTGATTTGTTAGGAGAACGTTTCCAAAATAAGGAATTTCTTTCCACGCCGATGCGGCAGGAAGAAAAACGCTGCAGAATGTGTTTTGAGGAAGCAGAAAAAGGCAAAAGCGTGGCAATGGTATGCAGCGGCGATGCCGGTGTCTATGGAATGGCATCACTGATGTATGAGATTGGAAAAGAATATCCGGCGATTTCACTGGAAGTGATACCGGGAATTACCGCAGCCAACAGCGGTGCGGCGGTTCTTGGAGCACCATTAAATCATGACTACTGTGTTATCAGTCTCAGTGACCTTATGACACCATGGGAGTTAATTGAAAAGAGGCTGATTATGGCGGCACGGGGAGATTTTGCTATTGCACTTTATAATCCGTCCAGCCGGAAGCGGGCAGACTATTTGGAAAGAGCATGCAAAATTCTGCTTCAGGAGATAGAACCGGAGCGCGCATGCGGTTATGTGGAAAATATCGGAAGAGACGGAGAAAGCACAGTTACCTGTACATTAGAAGAATTACAGAGTAAATCAGTAAATATGTTTACTACCGTTTTTGTCGGAAATTCCAGAACCAGAATTCAGGATGGAAAATTAATCACACCAAGAGGCTATAAGATAGAGCAATGAAAAAGATCATCATTTTTTCAGGAACAACAGAAGGAAGAAACTTATCGGAGCTGATGGCGGCAGCAGGCATAGCCCACACCGTATCGGTGGCAACCGATTATGGAAAGCTGGTTATGAAGGCGCATCCGAAGGTGAAGATTCAGGAAGGACGCCTTTCCAAAGAAGCTATGTCAGAATTTCTAAGGAAAGAATCCTTTGACATTGTAATCGATGCCACTCATCCCTATGCGGTGGAAGTGACCAGAACCATAAAAAGCTGCGTTGCCGGAATGAAAGCGGATGGACTTGAGGTCACTTACTTACGGCTGAAACGGAGCATCCAGGCGTCGGAAGAAACGGGACTTCGTTTCTTTGACAGCAATGAGGCCTGTGCAGAAGCATTAAAGGAAATCAAGGGAAACATTCTTCTTACTACAGGAAGCAAGGAACTTTCCGTATATACCGAATCGGAAGAAGTAAAAAAACGTCTTTATGTCCGGGTACTGCCGGGGCTGGAAAGTCTTGAAATCTGCCGGAGGGAAGGAATTCTGCCACAACAGATTCTAGCACTGCAGGGACCTTTTTCTGAAGAATTCAATGATGCACTGATTCATCAGTACGGGATAAAATGTATGGTAACAAAGCAGGGCGGCATTACCGGAGGCTTTTTAGAAAAAAAAGAAGCAGCTTTAAAAAATCATATCCCGCTTTTGGTCATTCGTCGGGAGGCAGCAGAGGAAGACGGACTTTCCTTTGATGCAGTCTGTGAGAAAATCGAAACATTAACAGGAGTAAACCTTTCCTTAAGACCGGCGGAGCTTATGATTACGCTGGCAGGAATCGGACCGGGGGATGCAGATATGATGACCGTCCGGTTAAAGGAAGCATTGGCAGAAGCGGACCTTGTATTAGGTGCGAAACGTCTGATAGAGGCGGTGACACCGAAGCTTGAAAAAGAGGCACTTTATCTGCCGGATAAAATCCTTACATGGCTTAAGGAAAAGAGCAGACAGTATGCGGTGCATGAAAAACTGAAGGTAGTCATCCTTTTTTCCGGGGATATTGGTTTTTATAGTGGCTGGAGCAAGGTAAGAATCTGTCTGCAGGAAGCGCTGCAAAAGGGCATACTTCATGGAACCTTGCAAAGCATTCCGGGCATTTCTTCCATTCAGATGATGGCAGCAGCCTGTGGCGTAAGCTGGGAAAATGCCGGAATTTACAGTATACATGGCAAAACAGATACGGATGGCTGGCAGGCAGAAGTGATACGCAGGATGCATGAAAATGGGCGGCTGTTTCTTTTGGTATCCGGAGCAGAAGACATCCGGAAATTAGGAGCACTTTTTTCGGATAAAGAGAATTGCAGAATTACAGTGGGGTACCAGTTATCTTATCCGCAGCAGAAGCTGATGGTGCTTACACCGGAAGCGTGCAGAGAGACAGAACAGGAAGGATTGTATGTTGTCATGATAGAGAAGGAAGAACAGAAAGCGAATGAAGAATGTGCGGAGCAGGGAAAGCGCAGGGAACAGGAAGCGCAGGAAGAGCCAGCAACTTTGTCACCGGGAATCCCGGATGAAGCCTTTATTCGTGGGAAAGTTCCAATGACCAAAGGGGAAGTGCGTCAGGTCAGCCTTTGCAGCCTGCGGCTTCAGAAAGATTCGGTGCTTTATGATATTGGAAGCGGAACGGGTTCGATTGCTGTGGAAGCAGCCCATTTATCCAAAGGAATCAAAGTCTATGCCATTGAAAAGAAAGAAGAGGCGCTAGCACTTCTGGCACAGAATAAAGAGAAGTTTCAGGTAGCAAATATGGAGATTATCCGGGGAACGGCACCGGAGGCATGCAATGGATTAGAGGAGCCAACCCATGTTTTCATCGGGGGAAGCGGTGGACACCTGATGGAAATTTTAGAAGTACTGGCAGCAAAAAAGAGAAGAATAAGAGTTGTAATGAATGCTATAAGTCTTGAGACGGTGGCAGAATTCAAACAGGTAAAAGAACGGTTTTCGGTATGCAATTTTGAAATGATTCAGATGCAGGTCAGCCGTTATCATGAGCTTGGTTCTTATTATATGCCAAAGGCAGAAAATCCGGTTATGATATGTTCCTTTGATTTGCAGGGAGGAGAAGCGGATGCAGAAGCGTAAAGGAGTAGTTCTTGCAGCACCCAAAAGCGGAAGTGGAAAGACACTGATTACCTGTGCATTAATCGAAGCCTTGAAAGAAGCAGGAGTCAATGTCTGCACATTTAAGTGCGGACCGGATTATATAGACCCGATGTTTCACCGGACGATTTTAGGCGTGCCGGGCGGAAATCTGGATACTTATTTTACTGGCGAAGCAAAGACAAAAGAGATATTTATGGAAGAGACACCGGAAGATGCATTTGCAGTGGTAGAGGGTGTCATGGGGCTTTATGACGGACTTGGCGGAATTTTAGAAGAAGGTTCCACTTATCACCTGGCAAAAGCAATTTCTCTGCCGGTGATTCTGGTAATTGATGCACATGGCATGGGAAGAACAATACTTCCGCTGATACAGGGACTTTTATCCTATGACAAAGCCGGAATCATAAAGGGCGTGATACTAAACCGGGTCAGCAAAATGTTCTATGCGTCATTAAAAGAGTTAATCGAAACCGAATTATCCACAGAAGTGCTGGGCTGTTTTACCGAACAGAAGGAGCTTCATCTGGAGAGCCGCCACTTAGGCTTAAAACTTCCGGAAGAAAAGCGTGATTTAAAAGAACAGGTATGCCGCGGGGCAGACAGCTTAAAAGAAACGGTATCGATAGAGCGGATTTTAGCAATTGGGGGAGCCGGAGAAAAGGATGCGGCATCCCCAGAAGTTGATAGTCACGAAAACAAAGTGACATATCAGAGAGCGGATATCTATGAAAATGATATGGTATTCCAGAGAGCAGATATCAAAGAAAATGACACCCATGAAAGTAAGCTCCGCCTTGCCATCGCAAGAGATGAGGCATTTTGCTTTTATTATCAGGAGAACCTGAAACTGCTTTCAAAAATGGGCTTTGAGCTGGTGCCGTTTTCTCCCCTGCATGATAAGAAATTGCCGGAGCATATCAGCGGATTACTGTTAGGCGGGGGATATCCGGAACTTTTTGCAAAGGAATTATCCGAAAATGACAGCATGAAGACAGCCATCCGGGAAACCATCCGGGGCGGACTTCCGTCATTGGCAGAGTGCGGCGGGTTTCTTTATCTTCATAAATCACTGAAGGATATGGAAGGCAGACAATATTCCATGGCAGGCGTAATTGATGCAGATGCAGATTACCGGGGAAAGCTGGTGCGTTTTGGCTATGTGGAGCTTACCGAGAAAGAAAGCCAGTTCCTGCCGGAAAAAGAAGGAATCCGGGGACACGAATTCCATTATTTTGACAGTACGGAAAGTGGAACGGACTGCGTGGCAAAAAAACCGACCGGAAACAGAAGGTGGGAATGTGTCTGGGAAGGAGAAAACCACTGGTGGGGATTTCCTCATCTTTATTATCCGTCCAACCCTTCTTTTGTGGAGCATTTCTATCAGCAGGCAGGATTGTATCAACAATCGAAATTGAAGCAAAAAGATAAATGGAATTAAATGATAAAATGAAGTAAATGATAAATAGAAGTAAAAGATAATTTAAAATAAGAGGAAGACAGATGCAGAAAGAAAAAGCACAGAGTGGAATTTTATATGGAATCGGAGTAGGACCGGGGGAGCCGGAGCTTTTGACCCATAAAGCGGTTCAGGTGATAGAATGCTGCGATACCATAGTAGTGCCGTCCGAACCGATAGAAGAGTGTAATGCTTTTCAGATTGTAGAAAAACTGGTGCCGGACATACGGAAGCATCAGCTTGTGGCATGGAATTTTCCCATGACCAGAGATGAGAAAAAGTTAGAAGAAGCCCATGATAAGATATGCGAAAATATAGAAGCATATCTTGCAAAGGGAGAAAAGGTTGCCTTTTTAACGCTGGGGGATCCGGCAATTTATTCCACCTATACTTATCTTTCACAGAAAATCGAAGAGCATGGTGGCCATACGGAAATGGTCAGCGGTGTACCGTCTTTTTGTGCAGTGGCAGCAAGACTTGGCATTTCGCTGGGAGAAAAGGAAGAGCAGATTCATATTATTCCCGGTTCCTATGAGATAGAAGAATCGAGACAATTTTCCGGTACCAGAATCTATATGAAGTCCGGAAGGAAGCTGAAGCAGTTAAAAGAAATGCTGCAAAAGGAAAGCACCATCCGTCCGTTAGAAGTGTATAGTGTTTCCGATTGTGGAAAAGAGGAAGAAAAAGTCTTTTCCGGTGTGGATAACATACCGGAAAACAACGGATATTTTACCATCGTGATTGTAAAGACCAAAGATGAGCCGGTGCATAACAGCAGCCGCTTTTTTGAGAATCGTGCATGCGCTTATTATCCCTGCCATAGGGACATTGAGCAGATTAACTGTATGTTCTGCTACTGCCCGATGTATGAAATGGAGCATTGTCCGGGAACACCGGAGTACAAAGAGACAAATGGCAGAAAACTTAAGATTTGTACCAACTGCACATATCCCCATCAGGCAGAACATTATGATGCCATTATGAAGGTACTGACCCATCGGCTGAAAGGCTAGAGAACTTTTTAAGGGTGAAGTTTGTTGAGGCTGGGTGAACTATGGCTTGTGAAAAAATAAAAAGTGTGTTAGTATAGTAGCGATTTCATAGAAAGATAACCGGTGCCTGCGATGAAATTCATTCATATGCAGGGTAAAAGGGAAACAGGTGTAAATCCTGTACGAACTCGTCACTGTAAGAAGGGAGTAACGTAGTCAGGCTTTTAAAAGCGCCACTGATGCACAGACATTGGGAAGGTGATTACGGAGCGTTAATCTTTGAGTCAGGAAACCTGCCGTTTATCTGGTACGGGAAGAGATTCCGGGTCACGAGTAATTGGCTGTACTGTTTGATAACAAGGGAAATCCGTAAAGCGTATTTCCTGTAGTTAGTATGTCATTTACTTCGTTCATAGCAATATGGAACGGAGTTTTTTCATGTGTAAGTGAAACCAGAACATGAGAAAAGGAGAAAAAAATGAAAAAGAAAGCATTGACTGTAGTTCTTACACTTACTATGGCTGCAACCATGTTTGCGGGATGTGGTGATAAGAAAACAACAGGGACAACTGAAACAACAGAAGCTGTTTCGACAGAAGATGAAAAGGATGATCAGGCAAAAGCAGATGAGGTAGCAGCATTGATTGATGCAATTTATGTGCAGGAAAGAACTGATGAGACAGATGCACAGTGTAAGGCAGCAAAAGAAGCATGGGATGCACTGACAGATGCTCAGAAGGAACTGGTATCCGGAGAAAATGCTGACCCGGATTACTTTGGAAGAGATACCGGAGATGCATCAAAGGATGATCCTTTAAATCAGGATGATATTGGAGAGAATGAGCTTTTGGTAGTAAGCTTTGGTACATCCTTTAATGACAGCCGCACAACAGATATCGGCGGCATTGAAAAAGCATTACAGGAAGCAAATCCTGACTGGTCTGTAAGAAGAGCATTTACAGCACAGATTATTATTAACCATGTACAGGCCCGTGATGATGAGAAAATCGATAACATGGATCAGGCATTAGAGCGTGCGGTAGACAATGGCGTTAAGAATCTTGTGGTACAGCCGACCCACTTAATGCATGGTGCAGAATATGATGAACTGGTAGAAGCAATTGAGAAGTATCAGGATAAATTCGAAACAGTCCGTATCGCAGAACCTCTGTTAGGTGAAGTTGGAAGCGACGCAACTGTAATCAACGAAGATAAAGCTGCCGTTGCAGAAGCAATTACATCAGAAGCAGTTAAGGCTGCAGGATATGACAGCATGGATGCAGCAGCAGAAGATGGAACAGCATTTGTATTTATGGGACATGGTACTTCCCATACTGCAAATGTAACATATGACCAGATGCAGACCCAGTTAGAGAAACTGAATTATAAAAATGCATTTGTTGGAACCGTAGAAGGTGAACCGGAAGATACCGCATGTGAAGCAGTTATTGAAAAAGTAAAAGAAGCAGGATACAAAAAAGTAATTCTTCGTCCGTTAATGGTTGTTGCCGGAGACCACGCAAACAACGATATGGCTGGAGATGATGAAGATTCCTGGAAGAGCCAGTTTGAAGCATCCAAAGCATTTGACAGTGTAGATACACAGATTGAAGGTCTTGGAAGAATTAAAGCAGTCCAGGATATTTATGTAGCACATACAAAGGCTGCTTTAGAGGCAGAGCCACTTGCAACAGCAGGTGGTTCCAATTCCTCTGCAACCTTAGAGGATGGAACTTATACCGTAGACTTCAACACAGACAGCACAATGTTTCACGTAAATGAAGCAAAAGAAGGCAAGGCAGAACTTACGGTAAAGGATGGAAAAATGACAGCACATATCACGCTTCCATCTAAGAACATTGTAAATTTATTTGCTGGAACAGCAGCAGATGCACAGAAGGATGGAGCCAAGCTTCTTGAGCCGACTACAGATACAGTAGAATACAGTGATGGAACCAGCGAAGAAGTATACGGCTTTGATGTTCCGGTTCCTGCAGTGGATGAAGACTTTGACCTTGCATTAATTGGAACAAAGGGAAAATGGTACGACCACAAAGTATCTGTTTCTAATCCTGAAAAAAAAAATTAGCTGATGGCTCTTATGAGGCAGAAGTAACTTTAGAGGGCGGAACCGGAAGAGCAACGGTGGATTCACCGGCGAAGGTTGTGATAAAAGATGGAAAAATCACTGCAACCGTTGTGTGGAGCAGTCCAAACTATGATTACATGTTAGTAGATGGAACGAAGTATCTGAATGAGAACAAGGGTGGAAATTCCACCTTTACGATTCCGGTATCCGGCTTTGACTGTGACATTGCAGTAGTGGGTGATACTGTTGCAATGAGCACACCTCATGAAATTGAATATACATTGAATTTTAAACTGGTAAAATAAAATGCAGAAAAAACAAATTATGATAGTAAGCGTTATCTGTATACTTCTTCTGACTCTTTGTGCCTGTGGTACAAAGAAGCAGGAGAAAAAAGCAGATACCGTAGATTTTAGTTCTCTCAGCAGGACCGGGAGTATGGAATTAAATTATGCAACACAGTATAGTGTTGATGAATATGGCGGGTACAAAATGATTACGATCGTGGATGGCGGTCGTTTTTTGCTTATTCCGGAGGGAGCGGCAGTGCCGCTGAATATACCGGAGGATGTTACAGTTTTACAGCAGCCGCTGGATAAAACATATCTGGTATCCACTTCTGTCATGGATTTGGTAAGACAGATTGATGCCATGTCAGATATCCGGCTTTCCGGAACGAAGGAAGATGGCTGGTATGTAGAAGAAGCCAGGCAGGCAATGGAGGAAGGAGACATTTTATATGCAGGAAAATACAGTACTCCGGACTATGAGCTCATTCTGGATGAAGGCTGCAATCTGGCAATTGAAAATACAATGATTTATCATAACCCGGAAGTAAAAGAAAAGCTGGAAGAACTTGGAATCCCTGTACTTGTGGAGCGTTCCAGCTATGAATCACACCCGCTGGGCAGACTGGAATGGATCCGTTTATATGGAGTATTATTTGATAAAGAGGAAGAAGCAGATTCTTTCTATGAAACAGAATTAGAAAAATTAGAGCCGATTATGAAGAAAGAAAGCTGCAATGTAACAGTAGCATTTTTCAGTGTGACAGCAAACGGAACAATCAGTGTGCGGAAATCAAATGATTATGTAGCGCAGATGATTGCTCTTTCCGGTGGAACCTATGTGCCGGAACAACTGGCGGGCGAAGAAGAAAATGCACTTTCCACAATGAATATACAGATGGAGGATTTCTATGCAGATGCAAAGAATGCCGATATCTTAATATATAACAGTACAATTGAAGGCGAAATCAGTACGCTGGAGGAACTGAAACAGAAGAATCCGCTGTTTGCAGATTTTAAGGCAGTACAGGATGGAAATGTCTATTGTACCACAAATAATTTCTTCCAGAAATCCACGGCAATCGGAGATTTTATGGAAGATCTGAATAAAATATTTCAGAATACAGATACAGAAGAAGCAGGATATTTAAAGAAGCTGAGGTAAAAGAAAATGAAGCGGTATGCAGTCTCTTTTATAACAATTATTATATTGCTGGTGGGATTAATTTTCTGGAATATTGGTTCTGGAAGTATTTCGATTTCAGGGGATGAGCTTTGGAATATTTTACTGAAACAGACAGAAGAAGGCACCGCTTATCATATTATCTGGGATATCAGACTGCCACGGATTCTTGCTGCTGTCATGCTGGGGGGAGCATTGTCCATTTCCGGATTTTTACTGCAGACCTTTTTTGGAAATCCAATCGCAGGTCCGTATGTGCTGGGAATTTCTTCCGGTGCCAAACTTATGGTAGCACTGGCAATGATTTATCTTTTAGGAAGAGGAATTACCATCAGCTCATTTGGAATGGTAGCAGCAGCCTTTATCGGCTCGCTATTAGCAATGGGGTTTGTACTATTAATTTCTATGAAGGTACATAGAATGTCTCTTCTGATTGTATGCGGAATTCTAATCGGATATATCTGCTCGGCAATTACAGACATCTGTGTTACTTTTGCAGATGATTCGAATATCGTAAATTTGCACAACTGGTCCCAGGGCAGCTTCTCCGGAATGAACTGGTCGAATATCCTGATGATATTTATCCTGACCTTGCTGTCCTTTCTTGCGGCAATGTTTCTTGCAAAGCCGATTGGTGCGTATCAGATGGGAGAGACTTATGCCAGAAATATGGGTGTTAATATAACGGTGCTCCGGGTAAGCCTGATTCTGTTATCCAGCTTGTTGTCGGCTTGTGTAACAGCGTTTGCAGGGCCGATTTCCTTTGTAGGAATTGCGGTGCCACATCTGATAAAATCTGCCACAGGAACAGCAAAACCACTGGTGCTGATACCGGGCTGCTTTCTGGGGGGAGCGGTAGTGACACTGTTTTGTGATGGAATCGCAAGAACACTCTTTGCACCGACAGAAGTAAGTATCAGTACCGTTACAGCGGTCTTTTTAGTTCCGGTGGTAATTGTAATGATGCTGCGCAGACAGGAGGAGCGGGGATGACAAAACAGATGGCAGGAAAAGCAGAGTACACAGAGAAAGAACGCATGGCAGGAAAAATGAAATTTTCTGAAAGAAAACAGGGGCTTGTAACAGACAAATTCAAAGTTGGATATGGAAAAAAGGTCATTCTTTCGAATGTCAATCTGATGGCAGAACCGGGAAGGGTATTGACGTTGATTGGCCCGAATGGTTCCGGTAAATCTACGATTCTAAAGAGTATTGTAAAGCAGTTGAAATCACTTGGAGGTGTAGTATACCTGAACGGGAAAGCAACCTCGGAAATGAAAGAGGCAGAAATTGCAAAGAGCCTTTCCATGGTAATGACAGAGCATATTCATCCGGAGCTGATGTCCTGCCGGGATGTGGTTGCAACCGGACGATATCCCTATACCGGAAGACTTGGAATCTTAGATAAGCAGGACTGGAAACTGGTGGATGAGGCAATTACCATGGTTCATGCGGAAGAGGTGGCAGAGCAGTCATTTACAAGAATCAGTGACGGACAGAGACAGCGTGTTATGTTGGCGAGAGCCATCTGCCAGGATACAGCAATCCTGGTATTGGATGAACCTACCTCTTATCTGGATATCCGTTATAAGCTTGATATTTTAAACAGCATCCGGAAACTGGCAAGGGAACGGAATATGGCAGTAATGATGTCACTGCATGAACTTGACTTGGTACAGAAAGTATCGGATATGGTAGCCTGTGTAGATGGAACCACCGTCAGCCACATAGGAACACCGGAAGAAATCTTTCAGGGTTCGCTGGTACAGAAGCTTTATGGAATTGAGGAAAAGAACTTTGATTCCATGCTTGGAATCATGCAGATGCCGGGAAATAAAGCTGCCCCGAACGTATTCGTAATCGGAGGCGGTGGTGCTGCAATACCAACTTATTACAGACTGCAGAGAGAACATATTCCATTTGCAGCAGGAATCTTATTTGAAAATGACGTAGAATATCCTGTTGCAACGGCACTGGCATCAAAAGTCATTACTGCAAAAGCTTTTTATCCGATGGAAGAAGCACAGCTGGAAGAAGCAAAGAAAATACTTACGGGCTGTGAAACCTGTATTTGCACCTGCGAGAATTTCGGACCTTATAATATGTTAAATAAAGAACTGCGAAGCCTGGCAGAAGAACAGGGAAAATTGAAATAAAGAAATTGGAATAAAAGAAAAGCCCGTGGAATCAAAGTTGTTTTATGATTTCACGGGCTTTGGTATATTTTACTGTTCAGTGTCTTCCGGTAAGATGAATTTTCCAACAAGTTCATCTAAGGAAGTTGCCTGTGCAGATAACTCCTGGCTGGTAGCAGAGGTCTCTTCTGCGGATGCGGAGTTGGACTGAACTACCTCAGAAATCTGGTTTACACCCTGTTCTGCCTGATCCATGGCATTTGCCTGAGTCTTAGCAACATCACTGATGTGCTTGGAAGATTCAGCAATCTGCTGGATACCATTTACAACGTTTCCGATAGATTCAGCAGCATGGTCTGCAGCAGCATTACCTTCAGCAATCTCCTGAAGGGCACCTTCGATTAAGTCTCTGGTATCTACAGCAGATTTGGTTGTCTGCTCTGCAAGCTGACGAATCTGGTCAGCAACAACGGCGAATCCACGTCCTGCTTCGCCGGCTCTTGCAGCCTCGATAGAAGCATTCAGAGAAAGTAAGTTGGTCTGGGAAGCAATATCTTCGATTTCAGAAATAATATTTCCAATCTTCTTAGAAGTTTCATCAATACGTGCCATAGCATCAACCATGGCTTTCATTTCAGCACTGCTGTCTTCTGCTTCAGCAGCATACTGCTTTGCCTGATCATAAGCAATCTGAGCCTGATCAGCGGACTGTTCAATATTACTTGTAATATCAGTGATTGTTGCCTGAAGCTGTTGTACGGCACCGGCCTGCTCAGTAGCACCTTCTGCCATACTCTGGGAAGATTCTGCAAGGTTCATGGAACCGGCAGAAACCTGGGAAGAAGCTTCTCCAATCATCTGGATAGTATGTACCATTGCATCACGCATGCCACGCATTGCGGTCAGTAACTGTTCGAAGTCACCGACATATTTGTCGGAATGCTCGGACTGAATGGTGTAATCACCATTTGCCATGCCCTCCATCAGAACACCTACATCAGTGATGAGTGCATTTAGTGTTTCGGCCATTTCAGTAGAAGTGGCTACAATACTTGCAACTTCATCGTTGGATTTCACCTCCGGGAAAGGGTCATGTAAATTACCCTGTGCAAAAGTGCTAAGACGATTCTCCAGTGCGACTAAAGGTTTTGAAATTCCCCTTGCAATGGAAGCTCCCATCTTGGAAGAAACAAGGATGGATACGATAATAATTACAGCAATGATAATGATAAAAATAAGGGAAACAACAAAAAGTGTATCTGCTAAACGATCTCCTTCTGTTACTTTGGTATTCATCAAGTCCCTCATTCCGGAATAGATTTCATCATATAATGGGGCTACTTCATCAACCATTATATTCTGGGCTTTTGCGCTCTGACCCGGGTCAGTTGTTTTGCCGGTATCAATTGCTTTCTGCTCAGTAGTCCAGTAATCTTCCAGCTTGGTATCAATGGAATCATAGATTTCCTGCTCTTTGCTGGTGGTAGTAACTTCATCTACGATTTCCCAATACTGTTCAAAAGTGGCCTTTCTTTCATCATGGGTATCGGACATCTGACTAATCAGACTGTCATCATCATATCCGATAATAGCACGGGTGGCAGATCGGGTATCGGTAAAGGCAACCATTGCTTTGCCGATGTCACCCTGTGAAAAACCATAATTGTTCAGGGCATTCTTATACAGAGTCATGGTTACAATCAGCATAACCACACCAAGGACGGCTGCGATGGAGCAGGATGTCACGATAATACGGAATGCCTTCCCCAGACGTTTTCTAATTTTAAGATTCTCAAACATAACGTTCCTCCTTCGTTATATACAATGGCACTATGGCACCAATTGCGTTATACAATAGTAAAAGTAAAAGCGAAAATCTAAATATTTATCATAATTTTACTACTTTATGGGAAATAAGTCAAAATTATTTAGACAATAAGTGACTTGGAAACTGATTATTCCTCAAATTTGTTTAAACATATGAAAATTGACATTTTTCCGGTGAACCGCTAAAATGACGAAGAACATAAATAAGGCATTAAGGGAGATAACAGTATGGGATATGTATATTTTGTCCGGCACGGACAGACCATATGGAATGTAGAAAATAAGATATGTGGTGCAACAGATATTGCACTGACTGAGCTTGGACATAAGCAGGCAATTGAGACCGGAAAGAAAATATTAGAAGAAGGCATAAAGGCGGATGAAATATTATATTCCCCATTAATCCGGGCAAAAGATACTGCATTGCATATTTCGGAAATTACCGGAATTCCGGCAAGGGAAGAGCTTCGTTTAAAAGAGCAGAACTTTGGCAGATTTGAATCCACACCGCGGGATGGAGTAGAATTTAAGATTGCAAAGGGACAGTTTATCACCCGCTATGACGGCGGAGAATCTATGCTGCATCTGGCACAGAGAATTTACAATCTTCTGGATGAAGTAACAGCTTCCGATAAGACTTATATTCTGGTGGCACACAATGGCATATCAAGAGTTGTGCAGTCCTATTTTTATGAAATGACCAATGAAGAATATGCTGCATTTGGCGTGAAGAACTGTGCCATATTAAAATATGAATTCTAAGAGACGAAGGGCAGGAATGGAAAATGAAACCGAAGTCGGAAAAGAGTATAGAGCTTTATCATATCATGACAGAGCGGGGGTATCCGGAAGAATTCTGTGATGTCATTACCCGGAATCTGAATACGGATTTTACGGCACAGAGGATGTTATGGTATTTATCACACTATGAATATCTGCCGGAGGGTGAAATTGTAGATGAAATGCTTGCCATTTTAAGTGACCGGAATGCGATTATGCAGAAAAAAGAATTAGAAAAAACCAATGCTGCATGGAATGAATTCCTGCAGCATGGTTTTGAAGAAAAAGAATAGTTCATCGGATTAATTTCATATCTTCGATAATAAAAGTCTTATCTTCCATATGATATTCGCTGTGACAGAATGGACAATACCGCTGTCGTACTGCATCAAAGCTGGCACCGCAGCTATTACAGATAACGGAACTGATGGAGAATCCAGGTGGTTCCGGAGTGGAAATATTTCGCAAAAGAGTGACATCAATACAGTCACCGGTTTTGGAAATATTTCCATTTTTTTCGCTGTAATTTATCCACCAGGTTCGTAAGGTCATATGCAGCTGATTGTTTTCCACGGACAGATTTCTCAGTGTCATGCCACTGGTATAAGTCATTTCAATGATATCTTTGAAACGCTCGTCTAATGTACCACCACGATAGGAAGAAAGCGTGGATGGGTCATTGGAAAATACCGCCATGCGTACAAGAGAAATCATCTGGCTTTCAAACTTTTCATAAGAGAAATTCGGATCATAACGAAGCATCGTATCCTTTAACTTCCGTTTTGTACGCAGAAAGCCAAAAGCCGAAATATGTTTCATGCCATCCCGGTTGCCAAGCCCCATAAGAAGCAGCAAATCTCCTAACAGCAAGCCTAAGAATCCGCCACCAATTAGTGCGGCAAGATAAGCAGAGAACAGTGCCAGAGGAAGAATTTCCTGTTTTTCAATGAGAAAGAATGGGAAGAATCCAGCAAAAAATGCCAGCATGGTAAGTAAAATGGTATTGTGAAATACCTGCATATTCCGGTTAGAGGATGGATTTATTACAAAGGATAAATTCATGACACGGGGAAATAAATCCGTTATGCGAAATTTTGTACCGCAGTAAGGACAGCCTTCCGTCAGATTGGAAACCAGATTAACGGCACCACAGCTTGGACAGGTTGCGGTAATAAAGGGAAGCTGCTGTTCGTTAGGGCTGTGTACAATTGTTTCATACATAACCTGCTCGGTATCACGGGAATAGAGTTCGCCGGAAGCATTGGAAAAAGAGAACTTATGGCGGATTTCTTCATAAGTTGTATCCGAGGTATACCAGGCACTCTTGTGGGTGAGACAGGCAGTACCAAAAGTATTTCCCTTTCCCGGAATGACACGGTTTTCCATATGAAGTCCCTTTTCCTTAAGACGTTCCTGCTGTAATTTCAGAAAATATGTAATATCACCATCACAGCTTACCGGAGGAGTTTCATCTTCGTTCCACTGGTTATATTCTTTGGCAAACCGGTCATACATGCCTCTGCCTTTGTCCCAGGCAGGTTCGTAGTCGCGGAAAGCTTTGGCGTCTTTATGGAATTTCAATAATCGAAAACAGCCGAAGATACCAAGGATAATACCGGCAGCCAGCAGCAGATAACGAGGCATCAGATTAAGCTCTGTAACGGTAATGCAGGAAATAAGAATGGTTCCCAGGGCAATGAAGAAGATGCCCTGTGCCAGATATTTCCGGTCTGGTTCTGTTATTTCAAAGGTACGTTTTTTACTGGATAGGTTGGATAAGATACTCATGGAGACTCCTTTCTGAAGGGTTTCTTAAAGTTAAAATAAGCATTTGATAAGTCGCTATTAAGTTAGTACGCAGTGCATCTTGAAAATCGAAGATTTTCAAGATGTACGTGCTTCGCACTATCATCCCATTATATCACACTTCAGAAAGAAGATAAATCATCAGCCGATGTGGATGCCGAGAAGCTCTAAGAGGAAGAAGACCAGCGGAATCGTAAAGACGGAGCAAAGTGTCATGACAAAGCAGGTCTTTGAAGCAAATTCCGCATCGGAATGGTAGTTTTCTGCCATCATCGGAATGGCGGACATGGCAGGCATACATGCTATCAGGGTAAGAATGGTTGTTTCGGTCGGAGAAAGAAAATGTGATACCACAGCAGCAACACCAACCGGAATCAGAATCATTTTGACAATTACCAGAAAGAAATAATCATAAATAAAGTCGAGATTCTTTAAGGAAATATAAGAAAGAGTTGCACCCAGGAAAATCAGCGCAAGACTGAAGCTTACATTTCCAACAGAGGTAATTGTATGTTATTCCGGCAGCTTTTCCAAGGTTGTGGCACCGGGGCTTCGTGTGGGATTTATGATTGCCAACAAGAAGATTATAGAACGTGGAACACTGTTAAAACAGTTTATCGATGTACATACAAATATTCTTGCACAGATGATTGTTTATGAGTATTATAAGAATTATGATATTAAGAAACATATTGCAGAGGTATCCGCTTTCTATGCGAAAAAGAGCGAATATATGTGCAAATTAATCAGGGAAAGGCTTCCAAAGGAGATAAAGTGTATTGAGCCGGATGGCGGAATGCTTGTATGGTGTACCGATACCTCTGGTAAGATTAACATAGCTTGTCACATATTGGCTATGAGAAAAGCTTTGGCTTTCTGAAAAATGAGGTTCTTTCTTGTACTTTTATTCATAATAAGGTATACTTTAGGGAAGTAATTTGTTGAATTAAATATGTTTGTATGGAGGATTAATTATGGACATGAACATTGTATGCCTTGATCTGGAAGGAGTATTGGTACCGGAAATCTGGATTGCATTTGCAGAAGCAAGCGGAATCCCTGAATTAAAGAGAACTACAAGAGACGAACCGGATTACGATAAATTGATGAAATGGAGACTTGGCATCTTAAAAGAACATGGACTTGGATTAAAAGAGATTCAGGAAACCATCGCAAAAATCGACCCGATGCCGGGAGCAAAAGAGTTCTTAGATGAACTTCGTTCCATGACACAGGTTATCATCATCAGTGATACCTTTACCCAGTTTGCAGGACCTCTGATGAAGAAATTAGGCTGGCCTACCATTTTCTGCAATTCTCTGGAGGTGGCAGAGGACGGTGAGATTACCGGATTTAAGATGAGAATTGAAAATTCCAAGCTGACTACAGTAAAAGCATTACAGTCCATTGGTTATGAGACGATTGCCAGCGGAGACAGCCACAATGACCTAGGCATGATTGAGGCGAGTAAAGCAGGATTCTTATTCCGCAGCACCGAGCAGATTAAGAAAGACCATCCGGAACTGCCTGCATTTGAGACTTATGATGAGTTAATGGAAGCAATCAAGAAGGCTCTTTAATTATGGCAGAGGAAAACCAGACAACCCACAAACGCAGGGTGCGTTACAGTGGAAAATATCCGAAGAAATTTGAAGAAAAATATAAAGAACTTCAGCCGGAAAAATATAAAGATACGATTGAGCATGTAATAAAAAAAGGAAACACACCTGCCGGAATGCATATTTCCATAATGGTAAATGAAATTTTGGATTTTTTAAAAATCCAGCCGGGAGAAACAGGCTTTGATGCGACCTTGGGATATGGCGGTCATACGAAAGCCATGCTGCAGTGCTTAAACGGGCAGGGACATATCTATGCAACGGATGTAGACCCGGAGGAATCAGCCAGGACAAGAAAGCGGTTAGAAGAGGCCGGTTTTGGAGAAGATATTCTGACAATACGATTACAGAATTTCTGTACGATAGATGAAATTGCAAAAGAAGCCGGCGGATTTGATTTTATTCTTGCGGACCTGGGTGTATCTTCCATGCAGATTGATAATCCGAAGCGTGGATTTTCTTTTAAAGTGGATGGCCCACTGGATTTACGGCTGAACCAGGAAGCCGGAATCAGTGCAGCAGAACGCCTGGCTGCCATTACAAAGGATGAACTGGCGGGAATGCTTTATGAAAATTCGGATGAGCCATACTGTGAAGAACTGGCAAAAGCGATTACCGATGAGATTCGAAAAGGCAACCGGATTGATACCACCACAAAGTTAAGGAATATCATTGAAAAGACGCTTGATTTTCTACCGGAAAAAGAGAAGAAGGATACGATAAAAAAGACCTGCCAGCGAACCTTCCAGGCACTTCGTATTGATGTGAACCGTGAATTTGAAGTACTGTATGAATTCATGGAGAAACTGCCGGATGCATTGAAACCGGGCGGAAGAGCTGCAATTTTAACTTTCCATTCCGGCGAAGACAAGTTAGTAAAGAAAGCATTAAAAGAAGGCTATCGGGCAGGCATTTATGCCGATTATGCCAAAGATGTAATCCGCCCATCTGCACAGGAGTGTGCGCAGAACGGACGGGCACGTTCTACTAAGATGCGCTGGGCAATTAAGGCAGAGTAGGTTATTTTGAAAATACAATGAGATGGAGACGAAAACAGTGAAAATGAAAAGAAAACAGATTGGTATGCTGGTATTTATTGCGATTATCGTGATACTTATGGTCGTAACAAGCCAGACACCTGGAACAATTGCTGATGCTGACAGCTATCAGTGTAAAGCTTATGCGACAATTTTATCATTGCTTCCGCCGGTTATTGCAATCGGACTGGCACTGATTACCAAGGAAGTATATACCTCACTTCTGGCAGGAATTATTGCAGGAGGTTTGCTGTATTCCAACTTCAACCTTGAGTTGATGATAAATACCATTTTCTTCCAAGAAGAGGGCGGTATGGTATACAAGCTTGCGAATGCATGGAATGTGGGAATTTTAGTATTCCTTGTCATGCTTGGCATTTTGGTATCCCTTCTTAACCGTGCAGGTGGTTCTGCCGCATTTGGAAAGTGGGCATCCCGGCATATTAAAACCAGAATCGGAGCGCAGATTTCCGTTATGATTCTTGGTGTATTGATTTTCGTGGATGATTATTTTAACTGTCTGACCGTAGGAAGTGTAATGCGTCCGGTTACAGACCGGCACAAGGTGTCCCGTGCAAAATTATCTTATATTATTGATGCAACGGCAGCACCGGTATGTATCATCGCACCAATCAGCTCCTGGGCAGCAGCAGTTACTTCTTCTGTTCCGGCAGATTCCGGAATCAATGGATTTGCGGTATTTATCCAGACAATTCCATATAACTTATATGCATTGCTGACATTGGTAATGTTAATTGGAATTACTCTTTTGCGCGTGGATTTCGGACCGATGAAAACCCATGAAATGAACGCAATCAAAGGTGATTTGTTTACTACACCGGGAAGACCGTATGAAGATAATGAAGAGGAAGTTGTAAAAGAAAACTCTCACGTACTGGATTTGATTCTTCCGGTAGCTGTGTTGATTGTAAGCTGTATCGTAGCCATGATTTATACCGGTGGCTTCTTCAGTGGAACTTCCTTTGTAGAGGCATTCTCTGGCTGTGATGCTTCCGTCGGACTGGTTCTTGGCGGCGCAGTAACACTTGTATTTACTTTTATCTATTACATGTTGCGTGATGTTTTATCCTTTAAGGAATTTACCGAATGTATTCCGGAAGGATTTAAGGCGATGATTGCTCCGATTCTGATTCTGACTATGGCATGGACCTTATCCGGAATGACCAATCTCTTAGGAGCAAAAGTATTCGTGGCTGATCTGGTAGCAAATTCAGCAAATGCAATGCAGGGCTTCCTGCCAATGATTATTTTCCTGGTAGCAGCGTTCTTAGCATTTGCAACCGGAACCTCCTGGGGAACCTTCAGTATTCTGATTCCGATTGTCCTTGGTGTATTCCCAAGCGGACAGATGATGGTAATCTCCATTGCGTCCTGTCTGGCAGGAGCAGTTTGTGGAGACCATTGCTCACCGATTTCAGATACCACAATTATGGCATCTGCCGGTGGTCACTGTGAGCATGTTAACCATGTAGCAACCCAGCTTCCGTATGCATTGACTGTTGCGGTTGTCTGCTTATTAGGCTATTTCCTGATTGGTATCCTGCAGGCAGTCGGACTGGCAGGAATTTCATGGCTGGCACTTCCGGTTTGTATCGTGGTATTAATTGGCGTATTATTCGTAATTCGTTCCAGAACAGGACGGGAAGAAATTTAAAAGATAAAAAAGATAATGCGGGATACGGAATTGGTGTCCCGCATTTTTGTACAATAGAATCTATAATAAAAATAATTTGAAAATTTGAAACAAAAGAAACATAAAATAACAGAAAAGAGGAAAGAAAATGTTTTGTACAAAATGTGGAAATGCATTACCGGTAAATGCAAAATTCTGTACCAAATGCGGAACGAAAGTAGAAGCTTTTCAGCCGGGAGCAATCCAGCCAAATCCGACACCGCAGAAAGCACCGGTAAATCAACCGACTCCGGTACCGCAGAGAAACTCAGTACCGCAACAGGCACCGACACAGCAGCAGACCCCGGTAAGACAGGCAAGCCCGGCACCACATCCACAACAAAAAAAGAATGAGAATGAGAAAGTAACAAAAACAAAGAACAGTGAAAAAATATCAAATAAAAATAAGAATGAAACTGAGAAGAAATCCGGCTCCGGTGCCATGGTATATTTATTAATCGGTGCAGCAGTTCTTCTTATTATTCTGATTGCAATTATAGTATTGTTATTTATCAAGGGCAATCAGCCGGCAAAGCAGGATGATATTACCGATAAGCCGGTGGTTACAACGGAGCAGACCACAGAGACGGAAATGTCTACAGAGCAGACAGATAGGAAAGGTGTAAGCGGACAGCAGGAAGCATCTGAGAAAACTTCCGAAGTAATAAATAAAGAAGATACAACCGGAAATGAGGACATGGGAACAGACGGAGCAGTTGGAGAAGAGGAAGCAGAATATATTCTTCCGGAGAGTGCCAGCCGATTATTAACGGAAGCTGATTTGGAGAATCTGACCCAGGAGGACCTTCGGATTGCCAGAAATGAAATCTATGCAAGACATGGAAGAAAATTCTTAGATGAAGGACTGCAGGAATATTTCGATGGAAAATCCTGGTACAACGGAACCATTGAACCGGACGATTTCAAAGAAGATATGTTATCGGAAATAGAGAGAACCAATGAGGATACCATCGTGAACTATGAGACGAAGATGGGCTATCGTTAGAAATAACATTCAATGAAACAGGAAAAGGGGTAGAACAGATATGCCATGTACAACTATTTTAGTAGGGAAAAAAGCTTCTTATAATGGAGCAACTATAATTGCACGAAATGATGATTCCGGTGCCGGACATTTTACACCTAAGAAATATGTGGTAATTCATCCGGAAGAACAGCCGACAATCTATCAGTCGGTATTATCTCATGTGAAAATAGAATTGCCGGAGCATCCGATGCGTTACACGGCAATGCCGAATGCGGTAGACGGGGAAGGTGTCTGGGCTGCCTGCGGTGTCAATGAGGCGAAGATTGCCATGACTGCAACAGAGACCATAACTTCCAATCCCCGCGTCTTAGGAGCAGATCCTCTGGTGACCTACCATCCGGCAGAAAATGGCAGGGAAGAGATTATCGGCGGCATTGGAGAAGAGGATATTGTATACATTGTGCTTCCGTACATTCACAGTGCAAGAGAGGGTGTCATTCGCCTGGGCAGTTTGTTGGAGCAGTATGGAACCTATGAGATGAATGGAATTGCATTTCAGGATAAGGATGAAATCTGGTGGCTTGAGACCATTGGCGGACATCACTGGATGGCAGGAAGAGTGCCGGATGATGTCTATGTGGTAATGCCAAACCAGCTGGGACTTGACAGCTTTGATTTAGAGGATGCCCTTACTACACAGAAGGACTATATGTGCTCAAAGGATCTGCGGGAATTTATTGAAAAGAATCATCTTGACCTTTCTTTGGATGGAAAGTTAAATCCAAGAGATGCATTTGGTTCCCATGATGATTCCGACCATGTATACAATACACCGAGAGCCTGGTTTATGGAGCGTTATCTGAATCCACATACTTATAAATGGGATGGCGAGCAGGCAGATTATACGCCGGCATCCGACGATATTCCATGGTGCTTAAAACCGGAGAAAAAGGTAACAATCGAAGATGTAAAATATGTCTTGTCCGCACATTTTCAGGGAACACCTTATGACCCATACGGTTTTTATGGAGAGAAATCCATGAAGGGCGCATTCCGTTCTATTGGAGTTAACCGGAATGATTTCCTTTCTGTCATTGAAATGCGGCCGGAGCAGGCAGACATTACCGAAAATACAGGAAGCATTATACAGTGGGTGGCATTTGCATCCAATGCATTTAATGTGCTGGTTCCATTTTATGGTGAAGTGGAGACAACGCCGGAATATGTATCCAATACCACAGGAGAAGTTTCCACAGACAATTTCTACTGGGCAAGCCGCATGATTGCTGCAATGGCAGATGCTTCTTACCGCAGCTCCCTGTTTCACATTGAACGCTATCAGATGCATGTTATGGCAAAAGGACGGGAACTATTACATCAATATGATGCGCTTTTAGCGGCAGAAAAAGAGACTGCCAAAAGACAGCAGCTGATGCAGCAGGCAAATGATGCAATTGCAGAAATGCTTAAGAAAGAGACACAGGATACTTTGGATAAAGTGCTGTTTGAATTAAGCAGCCAGATGAAAAATGCATATTCACGCTCAGATGCATAACGAAGAAAGATACGATAGAGAAAAGGAGCATAAGTGCAATGCAGACAGATTTTCATTTATTATATCCACCGGATTATGACCGGAGCAAAGCAGTTCCCATGAAGGATTATAAGTTTATCCAGGCATTAAAAATTGATGCCATGGTGATACTGATTAAAGAAAGCTACCGGGGAGTGGCAGATCTTTCACTGGAAAATTTCTTCTCTACAGATGAGCGGGTATTAGAGTATCGTCTGGGTGTAGTAGAAGATCTGGTGGAGAATCCGTCGCTTTATGAGGCATTTTGCAAGGCGGTATCCATTATCTATAATATCAATGACATGCGAAGGGTATTGAACAGCGATTTTACGACAGATTCAGCCCTGCGTTCGGTGCGATATCTTGAAATGTATCAGGAAATTGTAAATTTATTTGCGGATGCATTGGAAAAAGCAGAGATTCATTCAAAAGGTATGCAGAATTTCAAAAAAGAAATTCACTCAATCGTAGCAGGCAGCGAGTACCAGAGCCTGAATGAGGAACTTCCTAAAATGGAAATGAACTTCGGGCATATCAAAAGCGTAACCGTAGGCATTAATCTTGATGGCAATTTAAGACCGAAAGAAGCCGGGCTGATTTCTGTCAATGAGGAACAATTCCATCCGGGAACCATCATGGACCGGCTTTTGAAAAAAGGGAAAAATGATAAATGGCATCTGATGTCGGCACTCTATCCTCTGAGCCGGGTGCTGCACAATGATGAACAGGATGCTATAGACTATTCCATGAATGCGGCTTTGCAGACTATTTTTGCAAAGTCGCTGAGGGAGTTTGAACCGCTGGTACAGAATTATTATCACATTAATACCAATATGTTTATTGCTTTATTGGATGATATCCGTTTTCTGACTGCCGGAGTAAAATTTATTCTTTCCATGAAAGAAAAGGGATTTGCCATGTGCAGACCGAAGATAGCGTCCATGCAGGAAAAACGCTGTGAGTTAAAGCATGTATACAATCCTATGCTGGCAGTGAATTCCGTAGAGGAAACGATTGTGTCTAATTCCTTTGAACTGGATGAAAATGGACGATTCTATCTGATAACCGGTCCAAATCACGGAGGAAAATCTATTTTTGCCTATTCTATCGGAATGGCGCAGGCGTTATTTCAACTGGGGCTGTTTGTTCCGGCAGAAGAGGCGGTAATGAGTCCGGTGTCCGGAATATTTACACATTTTCCATCCTCTGATGAAAATAATTATGGAATGGGCAGGCTGGAAAGTGAGTGTGCAAGGCTGAGTGAAATCATGAAACAACTATCAGATACGGATATGCTGTTGATGGATGAATCTTTTTCCAGTACCAGCGGACTTGAGGCTGGCTACATAGCGTCAGAGGTGCTGACCGGAATTGGAATTATCGGCTGCTGCGGTCTTTATGTGACCCATATTCATGATTTGACACAACAGCTGGATACCTATAATGGGCATATGAAGAATAGAGGGAAAATCGATAATCTGGTGGCAATGATGGAGAGCAAAGAAGAGGGTACCCGGAGTTACCGGGTCATCCGGACAACGCCGGATGGCTTAAGCTATGCAAGGGATATTGCCAAACGTTATGGTCTGGATTTGGAGGATATTTTAAAAAGATAAAAGAGAAAATCCGTATCTTACTCCTGTTATATACGTATACTATTTGTTGGAAGATTGCAACTAAGATAGCAATTGACTAACAGGGCAGGTGAAAACTACAATAGGAGAAAAGGAGGGATTTCTATGCAGGCATTGTCAAAAGCAACACCAGGTGAAACCTATACCATTCAGTGGATGTTTGGTCAGCCGGAAGTGCTTGATTTCTTGCATAGCCACTCTGTAGATGAGGGGGAACGCATACAGCTCATCCAGAAAATGCGTGACTATGTAATTATTGGGGCAAAAGACAGCAGATTTGCAATGGGAAATGAAATTGCAGACCGGATACAGGTATAGGAAAATCGCATAAACGCGTGAAAATATTTTGTGGGTTATCCGCATAAAAAAAGGGAAGCAGTTCCATTGGTGATGTGACCCCAAAAAGTTAGACTTTTAAGCGTAGCAGTTTTATTGGCTGCTAC